>FUFK010043029.1_pt1 | contig 33165 bp, 40 predicted proteins | sample 1021851 | NCBI WGS metagenome assembly FUFK01 (sample SAMEA51879418, study PRJEB19060) | metagenome | reverse complement strand
CATTAACTTCAGCAAGAACTGAAGTCTCAGCTTGGAATCCTACAGCTTGTGATTGATTGCCAGTNAATNNATCNCCAGAATTAAATACTGGNGCAGACATNNCATCAACATCAAGAGCATCAATGAACTCATCAGGATCACCACCTGTTGTGCCTACATCAAGNGTGATGTCAGTAGCACCTGCAAGTGCAGTGGACTCNAAAACACCAGCCAACTCTACAGCACCACCAGCAGGGATGGTTGCAATAGGAAGTTGTGTAGCAGTGCTAAGAGACTCTCCTGTGAATGGATTAGTTCCTGTCTTAATATCATTTAGATCAGAGAAGCTAAGTGATATGACGTGAGTGTAGCCAGAAGTACCGGCTTCGTTTACTGTTAATTTAGCCATATTGGTATATCTCCTTTAGTTTAGGTTACGTCTTGGATAACACCGTGTGCGCCTGGGTGATATACACCAAGGGTCAAAGCGCAATCAACAAAACCACGCTCGCCACCACCAAGATTAGGAAGACGAGTGCTTCCCATTGGGATAAGTTCATGAACACCGTAGTACTCAGGATTTACAATATAACCAGAACCAGTTGTTGTGTTACCGCCAAAGTTAGGCGCGCAGTCAGGGTTTTGGTTGACGATTGAAACAACACCATGATCTGACTCATAGAGGTCAACAGATAGCTTGATAGAACCGCTGTTACCATCATAGTTTACAGAACGAATTTGTTCTGCTGCACCTGCACTTGTACGGGCGAAGTCAGCTATCACGCGGCGTAGACCAGTGTCAGCAACAAGCATGAGGTTGTTTGCAGAACCAGTTACACGGAAGATAGAACTGATGATGTCATTAAGTTTTGATTCGCTGAATTCAGCTGCATTAGCTTCAGTAGTTGTGTAGATGCTATCAGCAGGTGTGCGATAAGCAGCAGGAACGTCAGAAGGACCAGCAGAATCAAGGAAATCACCAAGACCACGAAGTGCATTTGCTGTACCAGCACCATCTTCTGTGGCTTTGTCTTGAGTTCCAGCAAGTGTAGCTTCGACATCACGNTTTANTTCACGGATAGCTTTAGCTTCAGCTTGTGCGATTTTAGCAGGACCNACGGAATCAACTGCTTCTTGCAGATCAGAAACCATGTAGTCACGACGGAATTTTTGGATGCGATTGCTAAGACGAGCGCGACTTGCAAACTTGTCCGTGAATGCTGAAACGTCAGCACCTTCCGAAATACCTGTAGTTACAGGTGCAGAAAGGCTGTCAACAGTCCACTCAACATTAGTTGCAGATGCACGTTCTTTATTAGCAGACGAAAGGATAGGAGTCTCTTCAGGCGCAAGAATAGTCAAGACATCAGTCAAGTCCTCACGATTGGAGACAGCCGATCCTGTATTTGTAGTATCGAATGTATTTGAGAATGCCATTTTATTTAATTATTAATGAGTTATCGGCGCGAGGCCATTTGTAGTTTTCTAAGTTCGGCGAAATCACGAGCGTTACCTGATTGCTTGAATCGACTTTGCATTTCCTTGAGGCTCTTTGCAGTTCTTGATTGGGACTTGTCAGCGTTTGCACTACTTGTTGTTGCACCCTTGGGTGGTGTAAGTTTAACGCTTGGCTTGCTATCAACTATAGGTTTGCGACCGTAGATACTATTCGCTGCATGAGCGAACCAGTAATCCAACTGACCAGCTACATCCGGAGCTTCTTTGGATACGATCTCTTTCATCTTTTGAAAACGAGCATCGTTCACAGTAGCTTCGTATTGTGTGCGTACGTCATTGTCCTCACCATCTAGCCAAGATAGTTCTTGTTTAGCTCTTTCTTTGAAAGCAACTTCCATATCTTGAGCCGATTGCTGGGCTTGAAGTTTAGAAAGCTGATCAGGTAGAAAGGTTTTTTTAGCTTTACGTGCCTGCAAGAGGGACTTACGAACCTGTGCCTTGGTCATTTCTTGACCTTCTACTTCCGTGATTACATCATCGGCTGCATAGTCAGCACTCTCAAAAAGAAGATCCTCAGCCCAATCTACTATACCTTCTATCTCTTGGGACTTACTTTGTAATTCCTCAATCGTAGTAAGATTACTAAATGGGTTGTTTTCTACCTTTTTGGTTTCAAGGGGACTCTGCTGTTGCATTTGAGCCTCTAATTTAGCCAGNTTTTCTTCTGCTGCTTTNCGTCTTGCGGTAAGTTCCCCAAAACGTGCAACAGCTTTACTNCCTAACTTGTCAGCTAGTTCCCTTAGTTCCTCTTCGGACGCATTNTCCAAATCAATCTGTGAAAGAACATCCTCGGATGTTGATTCAACTTCAGTCTCTTCCTGGGAAACTTCTTCATTAGTCTCAGTGCTTTCTGAAACCTCTTCGGTTGCTTCTTCGGTTGTTTCCTCAGTTGGCTCTTCGGCAACTGGTTGTGATTCTTCCTCAGTCTTCTGAGAAGTCATCTCGCCCAATCGGCGATTTGCAAAATCCGTAACGGATATATTAATATTGTCCACTGGTTTTGTATCTGCCCCAGAGTCAGCAGTTGCGATTTCGTCTGTCATAATTTCCACTCATTTACGCCGAGAGATTGCGATAATTTACTGTAACACAGGTGAACAGTCTTATTCACCTAAAAGTTTTCACGGTGACGATTACGTAATTCTTCCCAGTTCACAAGCTGAAGTAATTGATCGTAAGTGATGATTCGTCCTGATATTTGTTGTATGTTGTTGTTAGTTGCTTCGTGCAGTTCTTCGATGGATTCTTCTCTTAGTTGATGCACCATCTTCATGAANCGNGCAAATGCCTCGTAATTATAAAGTGTNTTTATATCGTCTTGGATATTCATATTATCTTGCGGCTGAACGCATTACATCAACCATTCTTGGTCCTCTGGACTTTACTTGTTTGTACCAGTTNCTGTCAACCATTTCNTCAGCGGCTTTTTGGTAGTCATTGTTCATNAGACCNTTTTTCATTTCTACAAACTTGTTTAACTTTGTTAGACCTAGATTAAAAGCCATGTCAACTATAGCCATCCTAGCTGCCTCTGGACGCTTTGCTANATCTGGATCGAACTTCTGTGCGTCAGNAAATGCTTGCCTAAGACTATGATTATAAAGAACTTTTGTNTCTTTGTCAGTTAGNTCTCTNCCTCTGAACAGTTCATTTATATCAATGCCTTGTTCTTTTAAGAATCTTTTGTTTCCNGCATCTTCAAGATTAAAACCAATACCTATAGTTCGATTGCCTTTGCTATCCTTGTAAACCTTTGGTTTGTTGCCTTCGTTGAGCTTGAACATATTAAAGTAGTTCTCAGCACGTTGCTCCTGAACTCTACGATTTGCTAGTTCTCTAGGTGTTTTGTTATCTGCCATTGTATAAGTTGTTGAACAACAGAGTATTAGTACAATACTACATATTCTGAGTACTGACTTCACCCATTTGTGCAGGGGCAGTACCAACTCTACCAATCTGTGCGTTCTGCGCTTGTTGCATNTGGAANGTGTACTGNCCTTGGTACTTCTCCATACGACCACGGAATGCTTCNTCNTGCTCAAGGCGTTGCTGAATATCAGGCTGTTGAGCGTACTGCTGAATAACNTGCATAGCAATCTGTGCGCCTGTTGGACGNGCNGGCATTTCAATACCTGCAAANATCTTNGTAAGNTCATCGGTAACATTCTTAACCATNTCTTGTTGAGCATCTTGTGCNGGTTGAAGAACCGCGTCAGCCATAACNGGGTCAATGCTCGCTGCTGCAATATCAAGAAGTCCATCTACATTCATTCGGTTATTTACATTGAGTTGGTTCAATGCAACAAATCCTTGTAACTTCTTCTCTACTGTTTCTGGGTCAGTGTCAAGCACATCAAAGTTAATCATTATATCAAAGTTCTCATTAGGATCACCTTTGTTGATAACTTGTGGGTCAGGGATTCCAGTAACTTGGAAGAATACTTGATCCGGTCCGAACCTTTGGAAGCACTTGTACGACATACGAATTACCTCAGCAACATGATTCAAGAACTTATCCACCATGAACTGCTGCCTTGATTGCGACATAGGATCCTGTGGGTCAAGTCCAATCATTCTGTCAGCTTGATTTAGCAATGTTCTTTCCATCTCTACGGATCCCTGGTTGAATGCAGGTGTAGGAGCAAAGTCCAAGTCACCCTTACGACGATAAGGAATCATTCTACCTGGTCCCCAATCATTAGGTGCTTGACCTACTGGGTGCAAGATAGGAGGCAACGTAGCTAGACTATTGCGATCAATCCGTGAGTCACGTTCTACTTTTACTTGGTTCTGTATGCCACGCAAGATACTTGGAACTGTAGATACATCGTAAAGACGTTTTGTATCCTCTGATAGGCGTGTGACTACTACTGGGTAGTCCTCATAACCATTAAGTAACTCAAACTTAGCAAAGGCTGGTGTTCCTGTACCGTCATCTCCATCAAAGTTCTTATGAAAGACTGTGCAGTAAATACCTTCTGATCCATCTTCTTCATTGATAAGTCTTTGATAACCATAGACTATTTCAATTAGTTCATCAGCTTCGTAGGCAGTATCTGTAAGGCTCATGCTACGACGACCTTCTTCATAACGCTCAAGGCTGTCGATGTTGACTCCACGGTATCTTTCGATCATAACATCCACAAAGTCCTGATTCCAACCATCGGTAGTAACCTTTAGTTCTAGTTCTTGTGGAGTGTAGTAAGTCTTCCAAAAACAGTAAGGCGCGCGTTGAGGATCCGTGACATAGGGAGGAAATAAGAAGTCACCATCAGGTGCTAATGTCTTTACCTCTGGGCAATTAATTTGACGGCGAACGACCGGCAGTTTAGCCATTCCATTTTTTCTTAGATCTTTGAGTGCTTTCTTTGCGCGTTTCTCCGTAACGCCGTCAAAAGTTTGTTGAAGCAATAGAATTAGTTCTTCGTCATTTTCTCCCCCTTCAAGGGCTTGAAATATTTCTGGAGAAAGTTCAGCTATCTGTTGGAGTTCTATCTCTTGCTCAAAGGATCTATCCTCCATGTGCCAGCCTACGTAAGTTACTAAGATGCCACGTTCTAATAAATAGTTAGCACCTAGTTCCATTTCACGATAAAAGCGAGGGATGTATCCAGAACGAATCATCCATTTTAAAAATCCTGATACTACTTTGCTCCGTGCTATGTCACCGCTTTCTACTGGAAACGCCCTTACGTTAGCACGTTTGAGGGAAGATATAAAGAGGGAGGTAAGTTTTGTAATCCTCTCGTCTATAAGGTGGCACTCACTGTCACTTGCACCTTCCCAAGGAAAGGCATCGGATCCGTGCTTTCGATGATCACGGCTCTTGCCCGGCCACCAGTTCCTACGGTCATCGTAGCTAGTTCGGCATAGATCAAAGTATGATTCTAGCTCTGTGATGGTTTGCTCGTAGGCATACCTTAAAGTTTTTACGTCCGGCTCGTCTGTTACATACGTAAGAGCCTCTGAAATATTTTTATTCTCCATTGAGTCGTTGTTTTATTATTTGCAGCATATTGCTTAGAAGAGTCCTCGAACTGCCTATCTTATCACATAACTCCATATTAGTCATAGGCAACTTGGACTCGTGTTTTACGTGACGTATAAAAGTCTCCCACATTATTAGTCGATCCTTATTTTGTTGATTCCATTTGTAATCAGTCGTAATATGTTCGTCCTCAAGCTGTCCTGTCTTGGGGTTCCTGTCATAAAAGATCTTAGTTCTGTTAGCCTTTGACATAACGGTAACTAACTCCTGACTCTGATTCAATAGCCTCAAAGCAAATAACCTTACCTACGAATCGTCCTCGTAGTCTATTTGGTATGAGAACAGGCACTTTCTTACCTATCTCAACGAAGTGAACCATGTTGAATCTAGGGTTCGGACACACGGACAGAACCTTGCCTTTGTAATGCTTAGGTATTATTTCGTTAATAAATAAACCTTCAGCTAGTATATCCTGACCCTCTACACTTAGCCATGTGTTCTTTCCTTTACCAGTAACGTATTCACTGGGTAGTTTTTCTTGAACTATTTTTAGTGCATTGTCGAAGTCCTCTTCATGGTACTTCACGAACTCTGTTAATTTTACTTTCATTAGTAACCTCCTTGTTTTCTTCTNGTGATCCCCATGTCAGAGGATGTAAAGTAATCAGGACCCATTCCACCATTTGACATACGCAGATAACGTATGAGGTCAAAGAAGTCCTTTAGTGCTTCATCGGCTTTGCCGGCTGCGTTGTAATTAATCATGCTCTCTATAAGATTGCCGCACTCCTCGTGAACGTAGCACCGAGGTCTGTTGGCTGCATCAATATCGTAGTTAGGATTATAGAAGAACCAATCGTCCAGGCTTGTGTTACCTATACCCTCCTGTTGTCCGTCCGACGGTGTAAAGTTCATACCGAAGTCATAGAAGGCTGTGAATAAATCTACATTGTTCTCGTTCTCTTTAGCAAAGAACCTTGAGTCACCTATACGTTCCGTGACCTCAATACCTAGCTCTTCTTCAATCTCCGAAAATAACTCGCAGTACTTCTCTACATCGTATCCTAGTTTCTCAGAGGCTGGACCTTTACGCCACTTCGGGTCACCGAACAATGCCCACTCTCCGTAGGTATCTCTGTCCGGCCACTCCCTACGTATGAATATCTCTTCATCTTCTGATACTCCTGCCCAGATAGCTACATAGTTCCTAGCAAAGGCTGGGTCAACTACATGATACCAAGTCAGTAACTCCTTGTCAGGGAAGGAGATACCGTGTTTGTTAGGAGTATCATTCAGCACATTTACCTCTGGGCTAAAGTTTGGTAGCAGTGAAGTCATTGACTTCGTGGGTAATCCATAGGCACGGACCATGATTGTGTCACGGTTTGCGTTCTTTAGATCCTTCGCTATACGGTCATAGCCACCGAATGGGTTCTCGTCCGAGTGCAGGTACACTACACCAGCGTCACGCTCAGGGCTGTACTGCTTTACTGGTACTTGTTCGCCCTCTAGGAGAACTGCTGACTTAGTCTCCAGTGTCTCAGAACCCTTGAGATATTCAGCAACGAAGGGTGTGTACCCATCAATAGGAGTAAAACCTAGAAGCATCTTACTATCTCTGGTAGCTAGACGAAAGCGTAAAGTGTTGACCAGTGCAGCGTCACCTAGGTACTCATCAAGCCACGCCCCTATGTTTGTTCCTGTAGGATTTCGGAAACCGAACTCAAAACCTTCTAGGATCGTCTGGTTATTACTGAACTGAGTATAGGTCTTGAAGTCCACCCTAGTCCTTGTATCCGGAAAGATAAAGGAACTGCCGGTGAACCCATTCTGCATACTGAAGTTAATGTACCCATCAATACTCTTTGTCTTCCTACGAAACTCTCTGGGCATCATCTCCCATACAGCAGCCTGTTGAACCTTGATTGATGTATCTGCATTCTGGCTAAAACAGACCACGTGACCATCCATGTTCTTGGTCACGGCTTCCATAACCATCTTGGCACAACCTGTTGTCTTGCCACTTCTGTTGCCTCCGAAGGTAATTACCTCATCGTAATCCTTGAGGGCATCTCGCATTCTGCTCCACCCTGGTAACTCGAATCCGTGACGAAGTGGATCCTCTTCAGCCGAGCGTATCCTACCCTCGTGAGCCTCGTGCAAAGAAGCCAGTAACTTGGGATCCATCTCACCAAGGGCAACTATCTCCTCATCAGTAGGAACTTCTAGTATAGGATGCTTTGTAAATGTAAGTTCCATGTAGAACAATTACTCATCTTCGTAAATTATTTCTGTGTTATTGTCACAGAACTCAAGGGCAGCCTCCTTGATAAGCATACGTCCTACAGAGAAACTGGTACACCTTGATTGCACTTCTCCTTCTTCATCAAGGACTAACACAAGATAGTTAGGGTAGAACTCCCCTAGTATCTCCTTTATCTTGTCTGATACCTGCTCATCCATCTTCGTTAACTAGTTCTGCATCAACGCTTTGCTCTTTTATCTTCTTTATTCTTTCTTTGGCGGCTTGGATGGTAGCCTCGTAGTCCTCCTGGCTGTACACCTTCCTGTCTTCCGTGATCTGTGTAGCCTCACCTCTAGCCGTCAATGCCTCCCTTCCTGCATTAGCCTTAGCTATGGATAGCTCTTTTAGATCACGGAAAGTAACTTCGAAGTCCGGATCCTCCTCTAATCTACCTCTGACCTTCTCAATAAGATCCTCCTCTAGTGAACTTAGATTTAAATAGTTCCTAGCAGCTAGTCTACCTGTCACCTCTCTGAACTTACCCAGATAATCCGCATAATCCGTGAGAACGGAAATCACTGTACTCCTAGAGAACTTGTACTTCTTTACTATCTTAGTCTGAGTCTCGCCCATAGCGTAGTGATACAGTATCTCTGCTACNTTNCTAGGCTCNGTCCTACTTAGACTATTCATCTTNANGGACTCCTTCTNCTTTNCTACGGCCTGTATACTCTCTGAAATACTGGACATTAGNTCCANTTTGAGTTCCTCTTCAGTAAGATTTTTTTGACTCATTACCCCTTTGATAGGAAGTACTTATACATATGTCAATAAAAATATCTGATTTTATGCTTGACACCTATTTTCATGGAACATAGAATCCGGATTCAGCGATCGATGAAGGGAACCCCATCAGAGCAGTAACCCTACTGAGTTTCACAAGGGGGAGTCCGGGAGCTAAGTCCCTATGAGAAGGATATTTTTTAAGGGGGTGTCTGATGATATATATATACGGACTGCGTGCAATCGCTGACCCCCTCCTCCCCTGTGCAACTTACGAAATAAAATTCGTAAATTATTATGCACAAATTATTAATCACGAATTAAACTTCGTATATTCTGAATCATACGAAATATTCTTCGTGAATCCGGGATCGTATTTTCCAGGTGGCCACTATTATATGAAAGGATTATTTATTTCTGATCAGCTAGATGTATTAAATCCATATTCAATTAATATTCAGACAATCCATACTAGGTTGAGCCACCTATTATAAAGGGATAAAAAGAGAGTTACTTTTCTCTCCTATATATTGGCTTAGTTAAGCGCTATTTACTATCTTGAAAAAAAAGCTTGTATCAATTAATGATCTATGCATACTAAAGAAGTAATTGTTCTTTGACAGTCCTTCCACTAGCTTCCCTCTACTTGATCGTAGAGGTGTATGACGACTTAGCAAAGGGGGACATAGTTGGTAACCTAGCCTCACTCTGAGGGAGTCACAAGCCTCCATAAATAAGGGAGTGCCAACTAATACAAAAATAAATATACTATGAGAAAAGTAACAAAACAAATAGCAGAAGCATTCGCTGAAGGTAGGAATAAAGCAATTAGCAATACAACTTGTATGCTAGGTCAAGTATTCCTACACGGAAATAGAATAGCAGAAAGAGATCCAGAAACTGGAGAAATTTATATGTCCCTAAGTGGTTGGAATACTCCAACTACAAGAGAACGTTTAAATGGTATTGCTGAAGTCCTTGGATTGGATGTGAGGTTCTCTCAAAAGAACTTTGAACCTTGCCTCAATGGTAGCGTAATAGATTCCTACAAATGGCATAAAGTAAGTTAATCAATATTTACTAGCCCCAAGCTCCACCTCACAAGGGTGGGGCTTTTTGGGTGTAAGCACGACGCTTCTAATTAACAACCAACTAACCAAAATTATGTCCGTAAACATACAAAAAACTAAGTATCCTTTTTCCGAAGGAACTGATTACTACATCATAGATCACTCTGGCAGAGTACACCGTTCCGTGTGGGACGATACTAGCGAAGAAATACACGATGAAAACCCTTCTCAATTATATTACTTTGTATTGGGAGGGCTTTTATACTTCAAATGGCAGTCTGCTGATAACGTCTTCAAATATCAACAAGTCGATTTCTAACCATACAGCTCCATAGCTATTCGCTATGGGGCTTTTTGGGTGTAAGCATTCGGCTTACGACCAACTAACACAAAACCAATCAAATATTATGGAAAAAACAAAAGAATACCAATACCTCCCTAATGGTTCAATACATCTTGGTCTGTCATATCTAAATTATGAGGAATGCCCAGACTACGTTGTTGAAAGCACAAAATTAGATGGAACAGTTTACAGAAATCATTTCATCTTCTTGCGCGATGCGAAAGCATACCACCAAGAACTTATGCGAGGCGATCGAGAGTATGAATACCTACGAATTGAAACCAAAGCATTGTTTGAGGTATCAAAAGCTAGCGAATGCAAAGCTTGAGGTATCAAAACTACCAAAATAACCCATCAGCCTGTACCTTAATCGGTACGGGCTTTTTGGGTGTAAGCATNCTGCTTACGANTAACCACTAACCAACTAANACTATGACATACGAAATGTTCCTATTCTCTCAACTGTTTATGAAGCACGTTGAGAATAACGATACGCAGTATCAAGACCTAGCTTATGATTTAATATTTGATGAAGTATTAAAGCATAGAGAGTTATTCCTGAAGTCTGACTACAATGTAGATGTAAGAAGCGAGTACGACTGCATTGAAGATTATTTAAGTAACGAAATAAACGCACTAACCAACTAATACTATGGATAAAATAAACTTTGGGGGTGCATCTATGGCAACCCTTGAAAATCTAGTCAACTACAAGGCATACTTAAAAACAGAATACAACACAATATGAAAACAAAAAATAAAATATCATACGAGCTAGTCGAGCATTGGCTAGGCGGAGACGCAGAACTAGAATCAGCAATTGATAACCTAACCGACATTGCAAACGGTGAATATTCTCCTAGCCAATTAAGGGAGGACATATTGCAATCAGAGGATTCTTATAGGGAACACTTAGAATACTTAAAAGAAATTCACAAATCAACCAACTAATACTATGAATAAATACGATATATCACAAGTAGTACATTACACCGAATACTATAACCAAGTAGAAGCCAAAACATTAGAAGAGGCTATAGAAAAGGTAAGAAATGATTTACTTCCTGACTATGAGCAAATAGATGATGCAGAAGCACCTGTACTTACTAATCAGGACTAATAACTCAAAGCAACTCACCAAGCTCACGCTCACAAGGCGTGGGCTTTTTTAGTAGACAAAGCTATCTAGTTTTGTACTATCCAAACGAGACTGCGCGACACAATCAAGCGCAAATAACAACTAACAAAATGGACACAGAAGAATACCTAGAAACCATTAAGGAAAAATCATATCATATGTGGAAGTGTTGCTATTGGCGCAACAAGTTAGAGAGATGGGACGAGGATTTTGTTCCTCTCAATGACATGAGCGTTGATCAATTATGCAAATACTATTTATCTACATTAGATATACTCAATAACAACTAACAAAAGGAACACAATGTATAACGAACCAGCGAGATCCACCTTGGATTTCTGTAAATCTATGACCCAAAAATATCGAGAGCTACTCAAGACTGGAGATATGGTAGAGCCAGTCAAGCGTCGGCCAGGCAGACAAAAGATATGCGTAAGCCCTGAAGCTGAAGCTAACTGGCTTGCGTTAGTAATCAAAAGAATCGAGGACGAGGGTATGAGATGGCCTCAAGCGGCTAAGGGTACACCTTGGGACGGCAGACCAGAGGCACTACGAGACCTAGCGATACGTCGCGGCATCTTTAATCCTGCTATGTTCAAGGCTAAGAAGGCAGAAGCTAGGCAACGTATTGACGCTGAAGCTAGGAGAGTAAACGAGACTGCACGTAACAGCCACAAGTCTCTAGACGAAGTTATTAAAGAAAGCACGATAGATATAAATCAGTACTACGCAGCTAAAGGTAGGTTAAATTTACCTCACGTAGTCAATCGTGTAAGAAATTAAATCCTATTGATAATCAAGGAGTACCACCAACAAAAAACTTTTTTGCTTGACATGGCTTTTTTGGGGACTCTAAATAGAAATAGGTGGAAACCATAGCAATCAATAGCTGAACCATATTACTAGAATGCTTTTACTTAACACTAGATCGCTGTTACATAGCACTAGAATTTTCTTGCACAGTTTTTAAGTGGAGCTGTGCCTACATAAAACCAAAAATAATAACCAAAAAATACTATGATAATTAAAGTCAAAGAAGTTAAAGGGATGTTATCCGATTCCGGACAACCTTACTATCGAGAACGCTATGGCAAGCCTTTGTTAATAAAGCAATCAGATGGGTGGGCAGTCTGCTCTAAAGATGGCGAGCCTTCACATCTAATAGACTCTTCTATAAAAATAGAACCAACCAACTAAACATATGAAACTACAACTATATACTTACCCGAAAGGGCCAGCATCAAGGCTACCTCAAGAAGAGATAGTATCAGTAATGAACCAGTGGGGACGATTCAATGAACTTCGTATAGGAATGCTAGACGATGGGGATCGTTACACTATGCCTATCCAAACCGAACTCGGTCCTAGATCGGACACTCAGCTACTAGCTGCATTAGCTCACGGAAAACTCAAACCTGTGTATGTGGACAACATCATAGACAAAACCGAAAGGACATTTATTCTAATGAATGATGAAGGTGACGAGCTTTTTAAGTACGAGTACAAGAAAGAAGATTGCACCGACCTCGATGCTCTACGCGATGGACTTAACTACATCTTAGATCAAGAGGAACTATGAGTCACTTCTACAGTTGCAAGAACCCATCAGAGCCTCAGTTTGAGGCCGAGGTGGGTACTCCTGCACAAGCTCGCAAAGCTGGTGAAGATGTTTATCCATCGGTTACAACTGTGCTAGGCATAGTCAAGGACTCNTTCCTTGATGATGTGTACAAGCCTAGAATGCTGACCGAACTTGCGAGAGAGAATCCGGACTTGCCGTGGTCCGACCTTACAGAGATGGTATACGGCACAAGACCTCACCCAAAGGATGGTGAGCTAATACCATCTCACGAATTTGGAACATCGGTTCACGCCACGATAGAGCGTATGATAAACCATCAGATACTAGGGATACAAAAAGACCCAGGTGAATCTTGTTGGGACAAGTGGGCTTCGCCCTTTTTAGATTGGATCACGGAAAACAATGTACAAGCCGTTGCTTGTGAGAAACTTGTGAGTCACGGTGGTATCAAGATTGCCGGCTCAGTAGACTTCGTAGGTATGAAGGACTCAAGAATATTTCTAGCTGATTACAAGTGCAGAGTTAATACTAAGGGCAAGGCTAAACGATACCAAAAGGACTGCTCACAATTAGCTATCGAGGCATATATGATTATGCAATTACAGAGACTACCCTATCTGCCCAAGATACGCTCGGTCATAGTGGACTGCGACACAGCAGAGCATATGCACTACGAGTGGACTGAAGAAGAAACTCAGTGGGGCATACGTGTAGCCAAGGCTGCTGCAAATCTTTATTGGATGCTTAGAATGCACCCAGTAGTAAAACAATAATATGAAACCATTACCAACTGACGCGAAAGAACGCAAGACTTACCCCATATATTCAGGGGTAATTAAATACTTTCCTCACGCTATAGCTAGGGTATCGCACGTTAGCTATCTTGGTGGTCAACAGCATCACCCTGACCAACCAGTGCATTGGGATCCGGAGAAGTCCAAGGATGAACTAGATGCTCTGATGCGTCACATGATTGAAGGGGATTGGGACAAGGTAGCCTGGCGAGCCTTAGCAAATCTAGAAAGAAAACTTACTGGCAAATGTTCGTACGAAGATGGCGAGACGGAATGATTAAGATTGAGCTAACTGACGAGGAGGTAATGATGTGTCGGCACATAGGACACTTGCGTTCTGTAATTTCACGTAGCAATAACGTCCAAGATAGAAAGCATTCCGATATGTCGGGATTAGACATAGACGCTCAAGGAGTCACGGCTGAGTACGCAGTATCAAAGCACTTCAATACATTCTTTGATATGGGACTGAGTCCAAGATCCGGCACTGCCGATGGGACGATGAAGGGGTACAGCTACGATGTGAAAAGCACCCAACACGAATTTGGAAAGCTACTAGCTACACTAAAAGAAAACCCTGATGTGGATATGTACATTATGTGCCTAACACCTGATCGGTGGACTGTAAAGATAGTGGGTTGGTGTTGGAAGAAAGAACTAATCAACGAAAAAAACATACAAAACTTAGGTTACGGAAGGGGATATGCACTCGAGCAGAACCAACTCCGTACCTTCAAAACATAATGAGTATATCACAAATAGAAAGTAACGTAGAGCGTATACAGACACGCATCGATATGATTCGCCAGGAGTCACGAACACTATCCTTCAGAATAGAAAGGATGCTTGAGCAGCGTAAGCAACTCAGCCAAGAGAAAAAGAATCTCAAGGACTTACTAAAAGTATTGTACGAGGATGTATCTACCGCAGAGCAGACTGAAGAAGTGGAGGACTGAGAATGCACCCAAGCGGTGTCCTCTGTTGTTACGCAAGACCTCAGACTGGGTGGTGGATCACTGTCACAAGTCCGGTATGGTACGAGGCGTAGTGTCCAGGGTAGGCAACGCTCTGCTAGGTAAGGTAGAAAACTTTGCGTTCAGAAGATGCCAAGTAACTCCAAAAGAATTACCTTCAGTGCTACGAGGTATGGCCGATTACCTAGAGAGGAAGCAACTCGATGTACTGCACCCAGTAGGACTCACTCAGTTATGCAAAAAATTTAAAGGCTTGACATCACAAAAACAGAAAGCCACTTTAGTAGATCTAGGGGCGAAACGAATACAACTCACGGAATGTTCTAACGCCTCTCAACGAACCAAACTATTCCGTGAACTAACTAAACATAAATATGGAAAAGAGAACCATACATGAAAAACTACAAGGGATTCAGTCATCCCTCAAAGCCCCAAAGGGGCAGACTAATAAGTTCGGAGGGTACACGTATCGCTCCGCTGAAGATATACTCACAGCAGTAAAACCATTACTTGCTGAGTACGCTTGCACACTTGTAATCTCTGATGATATAGTAGGTGTAGAGGGTAGAGTATATGTCAAGGCTACGGCAGTCCTAGCTGAATCAGAATCGGATTACTCCATACAAGTACAAGGCTTTGCAAGAGAAGCTGAGTCACGCAAGGGTATGGATGATTCACAGATTACTGGCTCCGCTAGCTCTTACGCACGTAAGTACGCACTCAATGGACTCTTTGCTATCGATGATACAAAGGACGCTGATGCTACCAACGACCACGGCAAGAAGCCAAACAAGCCACTGGCTACTGCTGGTTCAAACTTTGATTTCTAACTAACCAAAATAAATATGGCTAAATACAATAATGAGAACACAGGGGTACTATTCCCCGAAGCTAACCGTGAGTCCGATTCTGCGCCTCACGCAACAGGAACTATAGAAGTGACTCAACCTGGTAAGTACCGTGCGGCAGCATGGAAGAACCAAAGCAAGTCCGGACCTGTTATGAACCTAAGACTTACACGTCTTGACGAGGACAAACAGCCTGAGCAGTATCGCAGAGGCAACGTCTCTAGTCAACCGACGGCCGCCGCCGTAGCAGACGATCCTTTTTAGGGTTAGTGGTACAAGGGGAGGGGGTAAGTCCTCTCCCCTTTTTTTCTTTTAACATTAAATATAAATACTATGAAACAATTATTACAGGAATACTTTGAATCAGGAGAACCGCTACTAAAGATGGATGGCTTTGACGACTGCATTGCAGGAGTCGTAGAAAGAATAGGACACAAACCAATCATTTGTTACAACAAAACTAAGGTACTTGATCAAATGGTAAAGGACGGCATGACCTATGAAGAAGCCGTAGAATATTTTGAATACAACCAACTAGGGGCATGGGTAGGTGAACGTACACCGTGCTTTCTTATAACAGAACCACAATGAAAGAATTAGAAAGAAGTTTATTAGGCACTATACTCAAAGCTGAAATCAATGACGGATCTAATGCTTTACTAACAGAAGCAAGAGAAGCCGGCATAAGCTCTGAGTTTTTCCTAGCGTACGATACACGTGCTATGTGGGACGCTATGTGCGAACTGGATTCCAAGGGTGTTATCCTTGATACAGTATCGCTGTTTACTCACTTACAAAAGGGTGACAATGAAATAAAACCTAACGAGGTTTGGTCAATCAATGACGATGGGCTAAGTGAACTGCACTACGGTAACTTAGTTAAGGAAATGGTTGAGGGCTACAGAACAAGTAGACTCTCTCGACTATCATTAACAATCAAGGATGCACTATCAGAGGGCAAGGAATCAGAAGAGATTCTTACAACCGTACAGAGTCATTGCGACAGTATATCTTCACTTGCTCCGTCACAAGATACCCTAGAGAGTATTGTTGATGAGACTTANAAGGANGTTACNAGNAAGGTAAATTATTCTAAGTATCTAAGGACTGGTATTCAGTCCATTGACGATGTATTGTACAGGGGTGGATACGGTCCGGGTCAACTCTGCGTACTAGCATCAAGACCAGGGTGCGGCAAGACTGCCTACGCTCTGAACTTTTTACGTAACACTTGCATAAATGATAATGCAGTCCTTCTCTTCAATCTAGAGATGGGTGCTAGTCAGATTATGAAGCGTATATTCAGTATTCACTCGAATCTTAATATGCGTAGGTTCGAGGATGGACTAGCTCCAGAGCATAGGCTGAAGACCCTTCAAGACACTACAAAAATTGTCAAGGAATGGAAGTGCTACATCCGTGACCGAGTGTACAAACTTGACCACATATTAGCTACGGCAAGAGGTATGCACAGAAAGCATTCCTTAAATGGAATCATTATTGATTACTGCCAACTGATAAAACCTATGTCTCAGAATATATCTAGGGAGCAACAGGTAGCAGAGATCAGCCGTGAGATGAAGTTGCTTGCTAAGGATCTCGATGTACCAGTTATATTGCTGGCTCAGGTGAACCGTGAATCAGAGAAGGATGACCGGTCACCTATTATGTCTGACCTGCGTGAGAGTGGAGCCTTAGAACAGGACGCTGATAGTATAATATTTCTTTGGCAAACTTTGTCGGAGAGAGAAGAGCAAGCTGACTACGTTAGGTGGACTCTTGCAAAACAAAGAGAGGGTATCGGTTACTGCCAAGGCCGTATCAACTTCTACAAAGGAACCCAAAGAATGGAGGACTACTCACAATTCATATAGAATGAAGAAACACCAAAAGCGGGCTGCTAGGTACCGAAAAATTATAGAAGATTTTTTTGGTGGCTACGTCTGCGACAGGTGTCACTTCAAGGGTAAAGCAGTACAGTTTGACTGCCATCATATGCCTGGTCACGAAAAGTTAAAATCCATAAGAGACTTTGCTAGGTCCGGCACCAAGGAGGAGTTCCTAAGAGAGCTAGAGAAGTGCGAACTTCTATGCTCAAACTGCCACAGACTAGAGCATTCTTCTTGACATAAGGACACAAGACAGGCATGGTATAATAATTCTATCACACAGGTGGTTCGTGTGTTAGTTGGTTCACATATAAAAATACAAGGTAAGCTGAAGGAGTAATCCCAAGCGAAGTGAGGTATTCATAGGCCTCTCTTTTGTTCAATCCTTGGGGCTGCTCTTTGTTTATCGGAGCAGCCCTTTTTTATAATTAATTAGACCTATCCTGAATAGCTTTTAGGACATCTCTTCTTTGAGGATCTTTTAGTAGGTACTCATCAAGAACTGCTTTATTTTTATCTGCTCCTATTCTTATCAAAAAATCTACCTTTTGCGGTATGTCTAAACCAAGAACTAACTTATCTACCTCTGAGATTTTTCTGTCCTTTATTTTTTGTTGTCTTTTAAAGTAATTTATAAGCAATCTTTTATTTGGATTTGAATCAGGTAAATTACTTATCGCTGTTTCCTTGTCACCAACAAGATTATCGTACTTCTCTGCTGTACTTTCTTTTATGGATCTAGGCATATCTGTATAGTTATTAGTAATAATATCTAGTATATCTAAGTTAGATAAACCACCATCTTTCATAATCTTAATTTTCTCATCCAAGGAGTAATTTAAAATTCCCATGCCCATATTGTCGTAATGCAACTTAGCCTGTTGTAATAAATTTTTTCGTGCTGTGTTATTTTCAATATAATTAGCTTCCAAATCTTCTCGACTCATATCACCTTTAGAAAATTTTTTAAATGCACTAGTATATCTACCTTTAGCTTTTTGCATTCTATCAGAGGATTGAAAAAATCTACTTCTAAATGATACGTCAGTATCGTAGGAATATGCTCTCCAACCAAATAAACTTTTAACTTCTTGTGCAACTGTTCTGTCTCCTATACCATTTATTGCATTTTCAAATCTTTCATAGGATCTAAATGTTCCAGGTTTTACTATATCCTCAAACAATACTTTTGCTATAGCTTTAGTCTGAGCAAAACCATTTGGATCCAAAGAAATTTCTCTTCCTGTTTCATCAACACCTGTAGATATTTTAAAAAGAGTTTGAAGTGCTAATGATCCTCCCTCAGAAAGTACTCTAGTTGTAAAAATAGATGCAAAATCCTCAAATGGTTGGTCACCTAAACCAGCGGAAAACGCATCTCCCATTGCTATCTGAGGAACTAAATACTCAGGTGGTACAAAAAATCCTCTTCTAGGGTTATCTTTATTTGGACTAATAACAGCAGTTGTCCCTTCCATCCAAAATGGAAGAACTGATTCTTCAAATCCTTTTAATGTTTTTTCATCAATACCATTCTCTTCGTTTTTAAGATTAACTGATGTTGTAGCTCCTGCTGTTAATGCAGCAAAGGAGGCACCTCTCTTAACGCCTAATAAGGCCATCTGTTTTAAATCAGCCCTAGATGGATCAAGGCCATAGTCTCTACCAAAATTACCTCTTATCATTTGTGTAGCAATTTTACCCTGATTATAGGATACTCTACTTAACTCTGCATAGTGAGCTATAAAAGGTTGAGCAAATCCAACCTTACTAGCTTCTCTAACTGCTGGACTTAGTTTATCGTAATTTGGAAATACGTCATTTGTCATTCTTGCAGCAGCAGCTTCTATCTCTTCTTTGCTGTAATCAGGAAAAGCTTTTTGTAATTGTTTTTGTATACCTTTCCAAGTTGTATAACGTAATGCTACGTCAGCAGCAGAATAAGCCTTTCCACCTATCTCAATTATCTTTTTTCCTGCAATTAATTTTTCAAATATATTAAAACCCCTTTTTAAAGTTTCTTCCATATCAGCAGCTGCTACACTTTTAGGACGCAGATTATATAAATCCATTTTATCAAGCTCTGCGTAAAATTCTTTTTTTGCTTTTGGCGATTTGCCGGATACAAAGTTTTCAAGAGTTCTAAAACTAGCCGCAGATTTTCGCATTCCAGAAAAATTAGGAATTACTGCATTTGAAAGAGTTGAAGTAACAGCACCTAAAGCAGCCACAGGGTAAGATCCTACATTACCTATAACCTTTTGAAATTTTGCAAAAAAGTTAGCAGTATAAAATGCGTCAATAAAAGGTGCTATAGGGTTTCTAATACCTGAATTACTTATTTGTCCATACCTTAATTTATAAATAGAATCAGCCACCTCTGGATTAACAAATATATTGCTATCTCCTGAAATTGTTTTTAATTTAAGTTCAACTTGACCTTCTCCAGCTGTTCTTGTTGCAACTCCACTGTCCAATAAAAAGTTAGCTATCCCTGCATCCTCTGCTTTTGCTGATGCTAGTCTTGATAATCTTCGTGAAGTAATTAATGCTCTTTGGGCAGGGTCAGTTATCTCACCAAGCCAAGCCCTCTCTGCTTCACCTGGGAATGTGCGTTGCCGAAGTATACTCTCTGATTCAGACACGACAGCACCTCTTCTTGAGTCTAATTGTAATGTCCTAGCAGAAACTTTGTTGAGGTCATTAATCTTTTTAGATGCTTTTTTAATAGCTTCTGCTTCAGAGACACCTGATTCCATTAAGTTATCTCTTATTTCTTCAAATGCTGCTTTTTCTTGCTGTGGTGTAGGCTTGTAGTCCGGATCCTCAAATAATCTGTACGGCTGAGTTAAGTATCCTCCTGTAGCATCCATTGATTCTTCTAGCACTTTACGAAGATCATCTCTAATCTCTGGGGCTAGATCCATAAATGCTTGGTCATCCATACCACCAATCAACCTTTCTCTTAGTTGATTTGTTGATGTCCTCCATGCAGTTAACTCTGTCTCGATCGGTACTAAAGACGGATCTAATTCACCACCTAACATAAAGCTATTTACATTCTCATCTATTGCTTCAATATTATCTGGATTAGCTTTCTTAATTCTTTCTACGGCATTGTATGTTCTGATACCTACGGATTCACCTTCTCGAATAACACCCTTAGCTTGCTCAATCTCATTTAGTATATCTCTACCAACTACCTTAGAAGGTGCTAACCAAGAGTTAATTCTGTTAAACAAACGACGAGGCTTTTTCTTAGAACCAGGAGCGTAATTATTTAGGTCACCGGCATCTATTGCTAAATTAGCACGTTGCTTTGCAAGAAGGTTCAATGCTATTTCACGTTGTGCTTCATCGAAAGTTTCTTTTACTACCCCAGGCATTAATGGACGCTCAGGTAAAGGAGCTAATCTTTGCTCTGATGGTGAAATAGGCAGGGACTCATCAAAATTAAATGTTCCGTCCTCTTTAAATAATGGTCTTTTTGCAGGAGTAAATGTTAAATCCTTATAGCTTATGTCTCCTTTAGCTACAAGTTCCATGACTTGTTCAGCAGTCTTACCCCTAGTTTTATTTATTAAATTTTTACTGACTGAAAAACCTTTATCACCAGCTAAAGCTCCGGTAAGGCCAGTAAGAACCTCTACTGCTAGTGCAGCACCAGGAGACAAGTCTGCTTCTTCTTGAAGGATTCTGCCGGCTGTTTGTCCAGTCACTGCTCCTGACTCAATAGCTAAGAATCTACCAGTGTTCTTTGTAGCTTCGTCCGTGAATTGTTTAGCAATATTTACTCCTACCTGTCCAGCCCTAGTAGTTGCTTGAGTCTTTGATGCAACTTGTGCTACTTTTAATATAGGCAACGTAAACCCAAAACCTTCTGCTACAACTCCTCCAAATGTACCTGCCTTTGTTCGTGCTGGTTCGTCTCTGACTGGTGCGCCAAAGGACAAACCCTGAATAATCTTTCGCATGGACTCACTGCCACCAACAGCGTCTTCTGGCACAATGTCTCGATCAACTATAGCGTTAGAAACTTTATTTATACCTAATGATATCAAATCAACAGGCGCGCCTAAAAGTGTAGCTATATTATTATTAAACTGATTCGATAGATCATCTGCTAGAACCTTTGTTGTTTCAATAACACCTTCAGGCTCCTGCAAGACAGTATCTTGACCCCTACTTGCTAAGTATGCGTCAGGGTCAAATGGAGTCCTAGTACTCCTATTAGCCAAATATTCGTCGGGATCAAATGCTGTGCCTTGACTCCTATTAGCCAAATATGCGTCAGGGTCAAAAGCCATTTTAATTTACATTGTTGAAACCATCTAGAATTTCTTTTGATCGTGGATCATTTGGATTTTTTATAGCAAACTCAAAAGCCTCTTTATCATTCTCACTTAATTTATTATAAAGCTGTCTATCCTCCTCACTTAATGTACTAGGATCAAAAATAAGAGAATTATCAGAATCTTCATCGCCGCTACGTTTTAAAGATCCAAATTCTTTTTCAGCAGGCATAGGTCTACCGTATTCGTCTTTGTAATTATTAGCAGCTAATATATCATCAGCCATATTTAGTTTATTACGAGCCTCTGTTTCGTTTCCTTGATCAAGAAGTTGTTGTGCTTCACGGTGAAGTTTTCTAGCTCTTTGTCTTTCTTCAGTTCTAAATTTTATTTCTTCTATTCTTTTTCCTTGAGCCTCTTGACCATCTTTTGAAGCAGTCATGTAACGACCATCCTGAGTTACAACTTTGAATCCATCAATCTCAATAACCTCTATATTAGGACCGTCTAATTTTTCTAGTTCTCCAATAATCTTTAGATCATTAGCATCTCTACCTCCAGCACTAATATAGTCACTACGAATCTTTTCTGTGACTAAACCTCCACCATCTACAATTGTGTTACCAAAAATAGCTTGATCAAAAGCAGATGCACTAACTTGAGCTTGCTCGTCTTCACGTTTCGATGTTGCTAAATCTAACGCTGTTTTTTCTAACTGCAAATCTCTTAATTCACTAGCTTGTTGAGCATCTTGTGCTATAATTAAAGTTTGTAATCCTCCTACAACTTGTTGAGCATCCTTAGCATTATACTTACCATTTTCTATGTTTCTAAGTTTTTTGCCTATATCTGTATCCGAGTCACGGACTTGTGCATAAACTTCAGGTCTACCAATAGATAGAGCTTCTAATGCTGACAAAGAAGCAGCAGTTATTTGTTTATTTTCTTGATACTTCTCAAAGCCTTCACCTATAGATTTACCTAACTGAGCAAGACTAGCAGCCTGTATATTAGCTGCGTTAGTAAATCCGCTGAAGTCCAATCTCCCTAGTCTAGGGTTAACTCGTGTTCCTGTTTGAAATGCCATAATATTTAATTAAAAAATCCTCCTGATCCAAGTCCACCTACTATACTACCAAATGCTCCAAGTCCACCTGCACTACGTGCTGCATCAGCCTGTGCCTGTGCGCCAAGCAAACCGAACTCGTTCTGTTGTCTTTGCAATGCCATGTTTATACCTACGTTTGGATCAAACAACTGAGGACCCATAGGACCTGCTGCACCAGCTTGTGCTTGTCCAAGTGTCTGCTGTCCTAGTCCAATAGCTGCTGAAGGACGGCCAAGTATAATATTACCTGCGTCACCGGCTAAGGCTCGGTTCATACCAAATGCTTGACCAAACCTACCTGACTGTATTCCTTCTTCTTGACCTATGAATCCAGCACCTAGTTGCATACGCTGTAGCTGCTCTGCCCTCCGTCTGGCTGCCATATCTTCTGTCATACCAAGAGTACTTGCACCGAATTGTTGACGCTGTAGTTGTTCTGCTCTGCGTTGTGCTGCTAAGGCTTCTGACTGTGTAAGCATACCAGCACCTTGACCTAGTCTTGATCCACGTAGACTTGCTTCTTGACCAAGTAACTGAGAACCTAAAGCTATTTCGCGTTCACGCTTTCCGCTTTCTTCCGCAAAACGATTAGCTATTTCTTGTGCTAATGCCCCTTGTCCTAGTTCTCTACCACGAGCAAGAGATGCTTGTCTAGCTGATTGCTGAACGCGTCTTTGTTCTAGTGGTGAAAGCTCACCTGTGGATTGTATAAACTCAGTGCCTCTAGCAGATATTAGTGCTTCTTGCTCTGTAGGCGATAGATCACCAAGGGTCATACCCATCTCTTGAAGTTGTCTTTCAGCAGCACTAGCAGCCTCACGCCTTGCATTAACGTCGGACATACCTCGTCTTTGTAAAGCTCTTTCAGCAGCACTAGCGGATTGTACTCTACTTCCAAGTAATGCTTCTCCTCTTGCTCCTAGACCAGTTTCTCTACCAGCCCTTGCACTAGCCATCTCTGCTAATCGAGTGCTTTCCGGATCAGCATCACGGTACGCTTGAACAACTTGCGGAGCAAACCTTCGTAGTGCAGCCACATCAGCTGCTCGCTGTTGTCCTAATTGTTGTGATTGTAAATCGAAAGCACGTTGAGATGACTCCTCTAGTAAATCAAATAAACCAGGAGTTCTTTCTTGAGTCTTTGATGTTCTTTTGAGTTCTGACTTTAAACGAGCAATGTTTTTAGTTCTGTCTCTTTCTTCCTCCCTGCTTGGGCGATTCTCTCTAATATATGCTTCTCTTCGTAATCTTGCTGCTTTTTTCTGTTTACCCGTGCCTTTAGTTGGATTAGGGTGAAGTTTTCTAGCTTCAGTTGTTACTTGTTTAAGTGTTTTTTCTGATTCTAATGAAGCAAGCTCATCTTGCAGTTGTTGATACCTTGGGTTAACTTGACCAGCTTTTATACCACGAGCCATTGTTCCAATGTCGGCAAGCTCAAGACCAGTAAAAGCCTCTCTGCCAATCCTTTCTGCATCTATTAGGCGTTGTTGTAAACGAGGGTCAGTAACACCCTCAAATGAACCAAAGTTTGGTCCAAAAAGAAATTCACCTTTTGCTTCTGCTGCACTAACTTGTGGAGGTGCCTGTATTGTTGTTTTTCCTTTGCCACCCATAATATTTAATTATTTAATATTTTTTTAAAAAGTCTATTGTCGTACTGAACTCGTTTTGGAAAGCCACTTCTGTAACGTAAACTTATTTTATTTTTTTCTAGTGCTTCTGGGCAACGCTCTAAGAAATCCTGTGTAAGTTCCTTGAATGCGTCCTTACCTTCGGCAAATAGAAAGGCTAAGAATATGCTATCTCCGTCCTCTCTGTCAGCCTCCCAATTGTTTATAAAGTCCCATCCATCGTCCTCATTACAATTATACCACATGAATACACCCTGGATATCATCGTTATCGTTGTAGTGAACAATAATAGTCTTCTTAGCCCAGTGATAGGCTACCATAAGGCGTATTAGTTCCTTGTCCCAGCCATCAAATACCTTGCCGTTTTCGTGTTCTATGCAGAAGTCCACTACCTCATCCATAGCAAGTAACGCATCCCTTTGAGTTCTGTTCTCAAGGGCTACCTGTACGGATTGAAGTAAACGGTTATACGGCATTATGATACTATTTTTAAAGTCCCTGAATCACTGTAAATAGTACCAGAAGCTAAACCAGATGCACTGGTAGGAATGTTTGCAATAATTATATTACCCGATGAATTAATCTTCATTCTTTCAGTCTGATTAGTGTTAAAAACCAAGGACCTAGAATTAAGAGCATTAAATCCCCATTCTAAACTCTGACTTCCACCATTTGTTATAATCTGTAATCCAGAACTTGCACTTTGATTTCCAAATGAAGCTACAATTTCAGCAGTAGTGGTGTTAGGGCTTACAACACTAAGTAGATTACTTGGGCTAAGCTCTCCAATACCTACGTTACCGTTACCATCAATCGCCATACGAGCAGTATTATCGCCTGTAGCAAAACGTAAATCTAATACACCAGTACTACCATCTCCGTGTGCTGCAATACTTGCACCTACTCCTGCTCCGCTGGAATCAGACTGAAAAAATTCTATATTGCTTGATAGCTCACCATCAGAAAGTGCAGTATCCGTATCAGTTAATCGTAGTGTTGGACTATCCTCACTTAAATCAAGTTTAGCTATACTAATACCTCCGTCCTTAACTATAATCTTTCCGTTTCCGTCGAGAGCAGTAGTTGAATTATCTACTGCATCCGATGCAAATGTAGCATTATCTACTAAATTATTTAATTTAGCAGCCGTTACTTGTTCGCCAGTTGCAAATGTATTTCCTTTTGATAGTATTGCCATTATATTGCTTTATTTGTTGATCTCATTGTAGTTGCACCCTGAACTTCTATTGCTCGTATAATGGGTCTACCTATTGTATTGTTAAATGTAAATTGTATTCCGTAACCTCGTCTGTTACCTATTCTACCACGTATGGAAACATCTTCGCTGACAGCTAATGCTGAACCGTTAAAATCAGTCAAAGTTCCTATAGTTCCAGTATCGTCAGGGTTCTCTGTCTCGAAGTCAATGTTAAGATCCGAAGTGTTTGTATCACTGGATTCAATGTGCAAATCGAACTCCTTCCAACGCTTACGATCCAGGGTACCTAGTGTGTACTGCCTTGTAGTTAAAGAAGCTGGTATTTGAATACTTTGCTCCGTTCCCCCTATCTGTGTACTGACTCTATCTACGCCATCTACACGATGATCAATCCGGTGAACACCACCTATATCGTTGACTGCGTAAACACCACGCTTGTCACCATCCCCAAGAACTAAGAGATTGCTAATTTGATAGTTAGCGTCATTGACTGAATCAATGCTCTCCCATTGCTTGTTAAGGAAGTTGTATATTAATATAGCGTTGTTGTTATTAGAGCTATCCAAAGGAACAGCTATGTAGTACCTGTTATCAAAGTAAACTGCCACTGCATTCTCCTGAGCATTCTTATTTATTCTTTGTATGCTCTCGTTGATTGGTTCGCTAAGAGGTGTCTCTGTACCTCGAAGGTTGTATTCGTCCAAGAATTGCGTTCCATATACCCCATTATCGGACAAGAAAATAACTTGATTGCCGACCTGCTCAATAGATTTGCGAGCCACACAGCCCACCTCATCCGTCAAAACTTGTGTACTAGCACCCTTTAAATCAGTAGTGTTAGTAACTATGTGAATACTGTTACGATTAAATACTAGTAGCTTGTCCTCAGCAAATGAGTGCAGTCCTACCACGAAGTCCGATGTACCTGCGTTGAACCTGTACTGAGCAAACACCTGATCATAGGTATCTGTATCCAGTACGTCGGATGCTATGACCTCATCTCGTATGTTTCTAGTCTCAAATGTATCAGTTCCAGTTGATAAGAACTGAAACGGCATAATTAATCTACGCTGATGATAGGTAGCAAAAGGAGGTGCTGGCATATGGACAAAGCCTAGACCTACTGATACTCTCTTTGTAAAGTGTACATCACTTACGCTTCCTACGTCATCTGTGTTAACAAAAAACTTAAAGGCTGACGAAGATGCTTCTGAAACCACAAAAGAGTCCCCTGTTGTTAGTGTACTACTTCCAGCCGATGTAAGTACTACATTGTCCCCAGCAGCAAGTGTATTGGATACAGTAACTGTAGCTAAGCCATTGGTAATAGTAAAATCTGTTGAATCAAGCTCTACTGGTTGTGTGTATGTACCACTCTGTACTTTTGTAAAGTCCGTAGCTACTATAGAAGAACTAGATACTGTATAGGTTTCGTCTCCGCTAACATCTAAAGCAAAAGTAAAAGTAGTATCCCCAGTTTTTGTAATAGTTTTATTTGAACCATTTGGGTCAAGGCTAGTAAATGCTCCATCTGTGCCTGCGCCTAGTACTCCGCTAATTGTAACAAGATCACCTGTTGATAGATTGTGATTAGAACTAGTTGTTATAGTAACTAAATCAGTACTAACAGCAACAGAAGCTGCACTAATTGTAGATATTCTTAAATTATTTTCTAATGCTGTAACGCCACCCTGAAATATAAATACCTTATTAAAAGCTTGGATCATGTCCACGCTTGCACTATACGTTGTTGCTGATGGGTATCCTATATCAAAGGTTATGCTATTTGCTACATCAAGACCAACTGCCTTAGAGTTAGATGCTAGTACAATGTACTGAGTGCTTGCCTGATTTGGATCAGAGAAGTCCGTAGAGCCATATATATTATTTACTGCACCGTCATTTAGTATTCCGAACTTAACTGTTGCTGTTCCACTAGCTGATCCTTCATATGCTTGGTCAGAAATAGTAATTTGAGTACTGCTATCTTTAGTATATGGGCGATCTCCATTTACGGCTGGACCACTGCTCATTGTTACCCCTGATATGTTTACTGTTCCAGAGCTTGGAAAGTCTGTTGCAGTAATATCTGTTAGGACTACTGTAGCATCAGTTCTAGTGGCTGTTACGGACGTATCATCTGCTACTAAAGTAAACGGAAGAGTAAGAGCAGACAAACCCACAGACAAAGGAGCAGTGACTAGATCCACGCCCTTGCGTACCTGAGCCTGCCCATTGCGATCCGTGCGTATGTTCTGAGCATCAGCAAGCATACCAGACTGTAGCTGATCAGGACGTAGCCTGTTATTAAAACCAACAAAACCCACATCGCCATCCTGGGCAATGCGGTCATCGAGACTACCGTATGTTGAGTACCTTGACATTTATTAACATCTCCAACGCTTCAAGGCTAAAGCCTTTCTTGTTGGTCTTCCTTTCTTGTCCTTCATTGGACCCTTTACGCCAGCCATTCTAGCACAAAAAGATTTTTTTCTGGCTAGTTTCTTACCCCTTGGGTTCTTTTCCGTGACCGGTGGCTTTAGGTTAGCACCAGTCTTACGCTTGAAGTAAGCTCTGCCAGCAGCAGTTAGACCGCCCTTTTTACTTTTGTGTTCCTTCCTCATTAGCTTCTGACTTTTGCTCTTGGAGTGTTTGCAACGACTGTCTTTCCTCTAGCTCCTGCCTTCTTCTTTTTTCTAGCAGTACTAGCTCTTTCCGCTTTCGTGAGAGATAGAGCCTTTCTCTTAGGGAGACAACGGTCAGGGTTCTTCTTGTCCTTAGACGTTCCGCAAGGTCCTTTAATCGATCCATCAGTCCCTATGCGTACCCAGTTCTGTTCTCTCCATTGTTTGAGTTGTCCCATTATCTTCCTTTGCGTTTACCACCCTTAGCCTTCTTTGCGTAGTTAGGGTTTTTGCAGTACTTAGATGCGGCCATATTAGCGTAAGCACTTGGATAGGTGTCAAATGTACGCCTAGCCCAGGCTTTACCTTCGGGGCATATTTTACCTCCGCTTTTTGCTCTTTTTTTTGCCATGACTTGCTAATGATTTTAATAGTTTTGCTTGTCCTGCGTGAGCTTTAGAAGCCTTCTCAAGCTTTCTTGCGACGGTTAGTATTTTTCTGTGCATTTCCGCTTCTTAGTTTTTTGAAGTCAGCCCCAGTAATTTTGTTACGAGGTGCAGCTACCCTAGCTATCTTCTTCTGTTTTGGACTGTATTTACTAAATGGCATTACTTTTTTTTCTTAGCCATTTTCTTAGCAGTTTTCTTCTTAGGTGGTCTACCTACTTTACTTCCGTATGTTCCTTTTCCCATTGGCATGATATTATCTTTCGTTTATTGTTATTGTTATGGTTTAAAAGTCTTTCTAAAATATTCATCTGCAGCTCTTTTCTGCGCTGCCGTTCTTTTATCTGGACCTGTAAGCGCTTCTTTCAAAAGTTTTTCTACGTCAACTTTTCTTTTAGTATTCACAGGTTTTCTTTTGATTACGTTGTAAATTTTTTTCCCTCCCTTAGTTAATCCAGTAGCTACACCTTTTGCAACTCTCCCGGCAGGAAGAAGATTTAAACTCATTTGACTACCCTTGAACTCTGGCATCTATATTCCACTTCTTATTTTAAAGTAGCTAAATGCTACAAAAAATGCTACAATCATAGCTACCCATAAGGTTGTATCTCTTGGTTCTGGTATAGCAACTAGATCAGTACTGTAAATTTGTCCTGGTGCTGTTAGGCGAACTTGCATAGTGCCTATTGCATTTGGTGAAAATGATGAGAATACAGCAGCGTAAGTACTGTCTCCTGCCAAGGTAATAGTTCCGTTGAATGGTTCGTTATACCTTTCAAACCCTTGAAAAGTGTCAAGTTGTCCTCCACCAAATCCTATATTAGGACCATCGTTAAATATTGCAGGCTGATCAATTACAAAGTCAGCCTTGAGGTCATCGTAAATTAACAATGCAGTATCCTGGGTTCCTCCTGTTAGGTCGCTAGAATAGTTTTCAAATGTGTACTGTCCACCTACAGAAGTAGTAAATATCATTGGATTGTAATAAGTTTTACCACCCTGTGGATTAAAATCAGATACACTATAGGTTTCGTCTATGCCTACCTCTAGGTCATAGACTACGCTGTTTAGTTGTACAGCACCCCAAGCTATTGAAGCTAGTAACAAAGGGGCTAATAAAAATTTTACTTTTTGAAGATGGATGAACATATTGATGCGAACTCTTTAAACGCTCTGGATATTATATTATTCTTAGGTAGGAACATAACAACAATAGAAAATATACCTATGTACGCAAACAACATACCTAGTAGATTCTCTTTGTAGTTATCAATTATGTATTGTATCATACCTGTATTGGTTGTTCCGGTGACACTGCTGGTAAGTCATCTGGTGTTAGTAATGGCTGTTCTGGTTCATCGGATTGAACATCTGAGTGCGGCTTGACTTCATCTATTTCGTCGGCACTTTCTCCACTTTCTTCCTCTGGCACAGGTTCTGCTATCTCTTCTTCTGAGGACTGTTCTGTTTCCTCTACTTCTTCACTATCAACCTCTTCTGCATCTTGTTTAATTTCTTCTGCATCTCCTCCATCTTCCTCGCTGTTATCAGTACTTTCTTCTTGGGCTTGTGGTTCTTGGCTCTCGGTTTCCTCGGTGGCCTGTGATTCAGTTACTGTCGTTGCTTTGGTTTCTTTTGTTTGGACTGGTGCTACCTTAGCCTCTACTTTAGCTACCTCTGCTTGTACCTCAGCTACCTTCTCCTGCATTACGGCTTGTCCCCAGGAGTCCAATAAAGGAAAGTCAATTAATCTATCAAGCATTGGTGGGACATAGAACCTTTGTTCTACTACATCGTTAGCTACACTAGCCACAAATACTTCTGTCTCATCTACCGCTATGTTTGTCTGAGTAACAGCTGCTGTGCTTACAGCAACGGTACCGGCTGTTCCAAGCTGAGTTATCTTGTCAACTACAGGTAACTCCTTGATTCTACCTAGGAGCGTTTTCTTAGCCCGCCTAGCACCGTCTTTAGCCGTCTTGAGAGCCTCCTCAGCGTCTTCCCGGCTAGGTCCTTCGGTTTTACTACCAAGGACTTTATCAAGGCTATCACGGAGTTCAGAGAGTTTTTGTTGAGCGTTTTTGTAATCCATTGGATTGGTGAACACCAAGAGCAGATGCTCTTAGGCTTGTCGCATACATTACATTTTTTCATATTATTTGACTGAGGATGAACCAAAGTAAAAACCTACTATGGCTAGAACTGTTTGGCGTATCTCTGGTAGTATAACATACCCGTGCAGAGTCTGGAATGTTGTACCCTTCTTGAACCCAAAGAATTTACTGTACTCACTAGCTACTGTTACGCCCTCGTCACTGTGAGCCAAGATGAAGGGAGCTATAATTACGCCAAATAGAACTGTTACTACTATTACTCTCCGTACCCAAGCACCACCATCTCCTGTGCGTTTTGCAGCTGCATCGGCACTTGCACTTGATGCTTCTTGTTTTTTTATAAGATTATTTACATTGTTTTGTTGAGCAGTAACCATTGTACCGATCAACTTAAACAAGAACCCAGATGCACCACCACCTAGCATAGCTATAAGTTCAGTAGTCATTTTAGATCCTTTAGTAACTTATAAATAGAAAGCCCTAAAAATATAAAAGTCATTACCCCAACAACTAGGCTAACCACGCTATTTACGCTTTGTAGTCCTATACAGGCAAAGAATCCTGTTGATCCTACTGTTCCTCTGAGCATAGTTTCCATTAAAATTCCTCGCTTTGTATTGCAGAATTAAATGACTCAACAGTAGATTTTTCTTCTTCTTCGGTTAAATCATAAACAGTAACATTTAAAGCCCACTTGCCTTCTGCTGTAGGTTGTGCTGAAAGAACTCTTCGTGTCCCTACTCCGTGTATCCAATGAGATAAACCTATTCTCTTACCCTCTTCATCGGCACGAGCATTAGCGTCTTCTTCGTTGTCGTATATTAAATAAATCATTAGATTGAATAATAAGAGTTAATGTTACCTTCTAAAATAGTAAAATTACTTGTTTGATTGGAGTCACATATAATAATTTCTTGTATATCTCCATCCCAAAAGTTTTGAGCAGTATCGTGGTTTGCCCCAATTACAATCCCGTTCATTGTATTAGTTCCAGCATTTGCAGTAGATTTTTGAGTTGTATCTATTCTTAATCGAGAAGCAGTTCCATTAAATAAACAGGTAAACAAATGTCTGTTAGCATCAGCATCTTCTCCAGTTGCAGCAACTGTGCCAGCAAAATGAGCAAACTGACCATTGCCTACTGTATTTAATTGAAGCATATTTCTAGCAGTATTTACATCACCATCAAATATTTTTCTATTTGAATCAGTGTAAGCGTCTAATTTAGCCACAGCAAAAGCAGTATTGGGTTGAGATAAAGCTCCTTGCGTATAAGTTGCTCTGTTAAGAAAGTCATCTGTACCATCAAAATTAATACAAGCTTTACCTCCTTGTGTTAATAAAGAACCAGAGCTTACAATCTTAGGTTGATTACCTGTATTTGTATTAGTAACGTGATTATCGTTGCCTGATTGGTCATACCAAGTTTCAACAAAACCATTTACCGTATTATCCTCAGTTGGTACACCAGAAATGTTATAGTGATCAGCTATATTGCCTTCGTATGCACCTCTGTTAGCTTCTTGATCAGAGGCGTAAACTATTACTTCGGCAATCTTTCCATTTAACAAACTACCTGCTGTACCTGCATCGTTAAGCGCACCAATCATATAACCTTGATTTGTATTGTTAGAGGCTGCACCAGATGTATTACTAACAACTGTGCCATTGGTAGAAAGTAAGCGTTTGCCTACATCGTGAATACCAAATAAAAGAAAGTTTGCTCCTACTGATATACTCCCTCCAGTCAAAGTGCCATCTGCATTTCCAAGTACACTAACATTAGAGCTATTTCTCCCTAAATATGACCTTTTGTTTGTGCTATCTCTAGCACCCAGAATTAATTGCGTGCTGCTTGCAGTATCCCAATTAGCAACACCAATTAGGGTTGCTGCATTGGGTGGAATTAAAGAAGTTTCAAGGACATCATTTGTACCATCAAAGTCTATACCATTAGATACTAAAGACCCAGAGCTTACAATCTTGGGTTGGTTAGCAGTGGTAGTTTGAGTAGCGTGATTACCAGTCGCTGTACCTCCACCTTGGTCAGTTACACTTTGGTCGTACCAAGTACGAACAAATCCGTCATTACCAGAACCAACAAAAGCTACAAGCGTACCATCAGTAACCTCATCAGCAGTAAAGGACTTAATTGTGTCATCAGATGAACGACGAACTTGTACTACATACTTACCTGATGTATCACCATCGGTATCTCCACTAGATGTTACTGTAGCCTGGCGATCTCCTAGACTTCTTAATGAGTACGCTGCACTTGCTATTTGAAAATTCCCTGTCCGACCATCTGATTCTAATGCTTGAATATCAAGAGGCTTTACTGTTTGAGTATTTACGAAGTCAACCAAAGCTCCTGAATTTACCTCAGAGGAAGTAAAGTCCCTTTCGTTGTTGTCGCTATCTCTGCGTACACGAACAACCTTTGGGTCACCACTAGTAAGACTTCTAAGACTATAAGAAGCAGCAGGAGCAGCTATTGAATTAATAGTCTCTCCTATTTGGTTCAGCCTGCGCTGCTGACCCAGCTCTGAGTCAAGGCTAATGTGCATATTAAACCTTGTG
>FUFK010054195.1_pt1 | contig 33183 bp, 32 predicted proteins | sample 1021851 | NCBI WGS metagenome assembly FUFK01 (sample SAMEA51879418, study PRJEB19060) | metagenome | reverse complement strand
GGGCGTTTGTCTCCAACGGGATAATAATGATAATCGTTATTACCCAAAGTAAGCTCCTGAAACGCAACATTTCTCCTGAATTGAACATAAAAGTTCCTGCTCAATCACCTTTTTTTCTTTATAGATTATGATGGCTGAAGAATGAGAATCATGCAATTTCGGGACATCATTCCTCAAACCTCGNAAGGATTGAGGGTTAAATCAGTCTTTAGGATGTCAGAAAAGGGACTGACAGAATAATTCCTGCTNANGAACAAANAAGAATTTCAAGCAGGTCCGGTTTCAGTGTTGGAGGATTTGACTGAGGAACAGTTTGGTTCGATCGTTCTGAGGATTATTGAAAAAATTGTCCGGGTCATTTGCTTCGATGATTTCTCCGCCATCCATAAAGATCACTCGGTGTGCTACAGCAGTCGCAAATCCCATCTCATGGGTGACAACAAGCATCGTCATTCCACTCTCTGCCAACTCAATCATCACGTCCAGGACCTCCTTGATCATCTCAGGGTCCAATGCGGAAGTTGGTTCATCAAATAGCATGATCCTCGGATTCATGCATAGTGACCGAGCAATGGCAACCCTTTGTTGCTGACCNCCCGAAAGCTGACCNGGGTACTTTTTGGACTGTTCAGGAATTTTAACCCTTTCCAGGTACTGCATTGCCATTTCTTCGGCTTCTGCCTTNGGAGTTTTGCGAACCCATATCGGTGCAAGGGTCAGATTTTCCAGGACGGTAAGATGAGGAAACAGATTGAATTGTTGAAAAACCATGCCGACTTCCGAACGGATGATTTCTATATTTTTCAAATCCTGAGTCAACTCCGTTCCATCCACAACAATCGTTCCCTGTTGATGCTCCTCCAAACGATTGATGCACCTGATCAAGGTTGATTTTCCTGATCCGGAAGGTCCGCAGATGACAATCCTCTCTCCCTGCTTTACTTCGAGGTCGATGTCCTTCAGAACGTGAAAATCACCAAACCATTTGTGCATCCCAGTAATTGAAATGATGGTCTCAGCGTTTGCAGTGGAGAGATTATTTTCTGGCATGATTCCCTTAAAAATTTTCTTTTCTGTTAAATTATCAATCTCTTCGTCCGGTACTTAATTTATTCTCAAGATTAATCGAATATCTGGACATACTAAAACAACAAATAAAAAAGAAAATGGCTATGAATAAATACAGTTCACCGGCAAGTCCTAACCAATATGGATCATTTAATCTTGCTCTTCCAAGNCCCACGATGTCCATCATTCCTATGATCAAAACCAATGTTGTATCCTTAAAAAGACTTATAAATGTATTTACTATAGGTGGTATTGATATTTTTAGAGCTTGTGGAAGGATAATCAGTCGATGAGCCTTCCAGTAATTTAGACCCAAAGAATCTGCGGCCTCATATTGTCCTTGGGATAAGCCCTGTAGCCCGCCCCTAACAATCTCAGCAATATATGCTGACTGAAAAAGCGTAACCATAATTAAAACCCTCATTAACAAATCGAATGTTGATCCTGGCGGTAGAAAATAAGTCAACATTGTCGAAGCAACAAAAAGCAAGGTTATAAGAGGAACACCTCTGATGAATTCTATAAAAATCACACATACAGAGCTTAGAGCTGGCATTTTTGAACGTCTACCTAATGCTAAAACAATTCCGATAGGTAAAGAAAATGATATACCAGTTATTCCAATAATTACTGTTAGAAGAATTCCGCCAATTTTGCTTGTTTCAACTTCTTTTAGCCCAAAACCACCTAATAGAAGCCATGCTGCAATAAATGGAAACGCACCTGCAAATAATAGCCAATACTTTTTACCAGGAAGTTTTTCTTTAAGAACTCCAACAATTGCAAATATTAGTATTATAAAAGAAAGATTAACTCTCCATTTTTCGGTATCCGGGTACCATCCATAAACAAAGAATTCGAAGCTTCCTATAATAAATGCCCAACATGCACCTTCTCTTGGATTAGGCATTTGTGCCCAACAATCTTTTCTATCTGCAGCATCCCATATTGATTCTAAAAATACCCAATTTATGAAAGGCGGAACTATTGTCCATAAAAGCCATAACGATAAAATAGTTAGAGCTGTATTCAGAGGTGAAGAAAAAAGATTGGTTTTAATCCAGGCTAGAGGACCTGTTGTGCTTACAGGTGGAGGAAGGTCTGGATGAGCTCCTACAGGATATTTCTTTTGTTCTAAGGGCATGAAAAAAAGCTTTTATCTTTCTGTTAATTTTATTCGCTTATTAAACCAGTTCATAAATGCTGAGATCAACAAAGAGACAATAAGATAAAACCCCATTACTATTAACATTGTTTCCATTTCTTTTCCCGTCTGCATCAAACTGATTCCTCCTAAAGTTGCTGTTATATCCATGTATCCTATTGCGATCGCGAGAGAAGAATTTTTTGTTAAATTTAGGTATGTACTGCAAAGTGGAGGGACCATAACTCTTAAAGCTTGAGGAATAATGATCAACTGAAGAGATCTGTTTGACTTTAAACCCAGTGCAAAAGCAGCTTCTGTTTGACCCTTATTTACAGCAAGAATTCCTGCTCGAACGATTTCTGCTACAAAACAAGCTGTGTAGTAAGAAAGTGCCAACCACAATGCAAGAAATTCAGGTTTAATGGACACCCCGCCTTTAAAATTAAAACCCTTTAAAACTGGCACTTCCCAAGAAAGAGGCATTCCTGTAAGTAAAAATGTTATGCCTGTGAAACCAATGATGATTGCTGAGGTAATCCAGAAAACCGGATAAATCTTTCCTGTATCGTTTTGTATTTTTTTTGCCCATTTAATGAAAATGTATGAAGCAACTACAGATATAATGAAAACGATACCCACCAAACCTGCACCAGCTTCGAATACAGGAGCAGGTGCATAAAGGCCACGGTTCGAAATAAAAAAATTACCTGCACCAACATCAATGGCTTTTCTGGCTGGAGGAAGTAAAACAACAATTAATGAGTAAAGAGCCAGAATATGAATCAAAATTGGGACATTACGCATAAATTCTAGAAATACATAAACAATTCTGTTGATTAGCCAGTTGTTTGAGAGTCTTAAGACACCCATTATAAATCCCAGAATGGAAGCGAGGATGATTCCACAAATCGCAACCAGNAAGNTATTGAGTGCACCGACAATTCCTGCTTCAAGATGAGAAGACTTGTTGGTGTAATCAATGAATGGAGAAAATGAAATGTCGTATGCCGCCGGCCAAGTNATGAANCCGAAACTGAANTCTTTTCCAACCGCAGAAAGGTTGATAACGATGTTTCTTCCTATCAACCCGATCAAAGAAAACAGAACCATCATCGTTACAATTTGAATGATGACAGCTCGGGATTCTTTATTGCGCCAAAGCCTAAGAAGAAAAAATGTTTGTGAAGGAGGTGTATTTTGACTCACGGCCGTTTTTTTCGGCTGACCACCTTAATTAGGAGAGAATCTAAGGGGTGGTAGAGCCGGGAGGCGTTTGACTCCCGGCAAAAACTAAACTGATGAACAGTTTTTAGCGGAATGGAGGTGAATACATAAGTCCTCCTTTGGTCCACAGAGCATTCAGCCCACGTGCAATTCCAAGTGGAGTATTGACTCCAATATTTCTTTCAAAAATTTCGCCGTAATTTCCAACCTGTTTAATGATCTGGTAAGCCCAGTCATTTGAAAGTCCAAGTTCTGCACCTTGGCTTCCATCGGTTCCAAGCATTCTGCGAATCTCAGGATTGTTTGAATTCNTCATCTGATCGACATTAGAGCTATTGACGCCTAATTCNTCAGCAGTGATGGTTGCAGCAAGCACCCAGGTAATGATGTCTGCCCANGCGTCATCACCTTGTCGAACAGCTGGTCCCAGTGGCTCCTTGGAAATGATTTCAGGAAGAACCATATGATCATTCGGATTTGGNAGAGATGAACGTGTTGATGCGAGACCAGATGCGTCAGTCGTGTAAATGTCACANCGTCCTGCTTCGTAGTTTTGTCTGGCTTCATCATTNGTTTCGATGGTGACGGCCTCATAACTCATGTTGTTGGATGAGAAANAATCCGCCAGATTCAATTCTGTGGTTGTTCCTGTTTGGATACAAACGGATGCACCGTCAAGTTCTTTGGCACTGCTGACACCGAGGGATTTATTTACCATAAATCCTTGTCCATCGTAATAGTTTACGCCCAAAAATCGGAGTTTCACACTAACATCACGTGAAAATGTGATGGTTGTGTTTCTCCAAAGTACATCACCTTCACCAGCATTAAGCTTGGTGAAACGGGTTTTACCAGTTGAAGTAATGGGATCAACAGCATTGGCGTCGCCAAGAACGGCAGCAGCTGTTGCTCTACAGAAATCCCAGTCGAATCCACGCCATACTCCGTTTGCGTCTGGCGCAGCAAACCCTGGAAGTCCGGTTGTAACAACACATCGCAGTTTCCCTCGAGCTTTAACATCTTGCAGTGTACTGGAATGGCCACCAGCAAAGAGTTCCGACCCGAAGAAAATCATGGTCAGTGATAAAATTAATATTGCTCTCATAATAATCTCCTCTGAAAGCGTTATTGAATTAAATTAAACAAATAGCCTATCTATAGTATTTTTGTTTCAATGAATGTCAAGCCTGATGGAGCAAAAATCTAGATTAAACCGTTAAATTAACAACTGAAATTATTNANTTATTAAGAAAAACTCTAGTTGAGTTGAAAAAAAGGAGGGATTTTCAAGAGGCATGCGGGCAAGCATTGCGTTCTCACCCGCAAGGAGAAAATTATGTCTAAGGCGGAGGGTTACTTGATACGCCACCCCCTGCTGGGCGATTCCAATTGTCATTCAAAGCTTGTTCCTTTTGACTCAAGCTTGAGNTGAAAAATTTCAAATTAACCAAAAGAAAATGCTGAAAAATCAGTGGCCAAAACCGATACTNGGGTTTTGTGCCTATAGTGGAACCGGGAAGACCACCCTCTTGAGTCANTTGATACCCATTCTCCGGAATCGTGGGANTCAAGTNGGGGTGATCAAACATGCCCANCANAATTTTGAGATGGACCGGGAAGGCAAGGACAGTTTCCGTTTCCGTCAGGCCGGAGCGACCGAGGTCATGCTGGCCTCAAGTCGACGATGGGTTCTACTTCATGAAAATTCTGAAGAAGCTGATCCCGATCCCGGAGAATTGCTCCAAAGGATGAACCTGGATCATCTTGATCTGGTTTTGGTGGAAGGATTTAAACATCATATGCTTCCAAAAATCGAAATTCATCGTCCTTCTCTTGGAAGGGATATGATGCATCCTGGTCTTCCGGGAATCATCGCCTTAGCGTCTGATGAAACTCCATCGGACAATCTGGACATTCCCTGGCTGGATCTGAACCACCCTGAAAAAATTGCCGAGTTCATCATTNAATGGATGAAAACTTAGAATTGGAATTTTTGCAGATCGGTTTTCTTAGTCGATTCAGGAGTTTGTTATTTACTGCTGAAGTGTGTCGAATCCGTGATAGACGAGAAAGTGTTTCCCACCAGCCCGGGAAATGAGGGTCACTCCGGTTTTGCGTGCGAGTTCAAGACCCATTTGAGTCACNCCGGAACGGGAAATCAGGATGGGGATTCCCATTTGNGCTACTTTGAGCACCATTTCAGAGGTAAGACGTCCGGTGGTATAGAAAACTTTGTCTTCACCTGACATTCCATCCAGCAGCATCTTNCCGGCAATGGCGTCCACGGCGTTGTGCCGTCCGACATCCTCAATGAATACGATGACCTCGTCCTGTCGGCAGAGGGCGCATCCATGGACAGCCCCTGATTTTCGGTAAACCTGATTGTAATCTTTGATACGTTTGAGTAACCCGTAAAGCGTTTCTTTTGAAAGCCGTATTTTGGGTAGGCGGATGTTTTCCAGTTCTTCAAGGATTGAACCGTAGACGGTGCCCTGCCCGCAGCCTGTGGTGACCGTTCTACGGCCCAGTCGTTCTTCCAATCCCTCAATCCCCTTCCAGGTATTGACGACGGAAGCATCAACTTCCCAGTCCACCTGAACCGAACGGACCTCGTTCAGGTCATTGATGAAACGCTGGTTGAAAAGGTAGCCGAGGGTGAGCAGTTCCGGGTGACTGCCCAATGTCATCAGGGTTACGATTTCATTTTTATCCACATAGATTGTAAGAGGTCTTTCCCCGGTGATTTCTGCATCACGGAATTCTCCATTCTCATCCATCACCCTGACCTGGGGAAGGTCTGCCAAACTCGCGCGGCTCAGTTCAGGCTGGTTCACCGAGGAATTTGTCTTATCTCCATCAATGTCATTCATTGAATCAATATTTAATGATCATGGGTTCCTGCAAGTTCTGGAATCGCCGGTTTCATTATTTATCTAAAATCAGATTAGAAATTGAAACATCCATGAATGGCTGTCAACCCCTGCAAAAGGAGAAAATCTTGAGTGCCCTCAAGGNGCATGGTAGAAATGAAGGGCTTACCCAAAAGATACATTCAATCATCCTAGAGTCATTTTGCTGATGAAAACCGAGGCAGAAATTCGGATGCGCGGGTTTTTGAGACGCACTCCGGTTCCGGAACTGCTGGATTTAATCCGAAAATACTGCCTCCCCCTTGAAAATGAAACTGTCGACTTGAAGCATCTTGGAGGACGCATTTTGGCAGAACCGATTTGCTCTGAGTTGGATGTTCCGAATTTCGATCGTTCCGCNATGGACGGATACGCGCTGAAAGCCGAGGAAACTTTTGGTGCATCGAAGTATGCTCCGCTTTCATTTGAGGTGGTTGGAGAAGTCACACCGGGAACCCGATTCGAGCAAACCGTGGATAGCGGTCAAGCCGTCCGGATCATGACCGGTGGGCCTGTTCCTGCGGGAGCCGACGCGATCCTGGTCGCCGAACACGCAGAATCAGAAGGAGACCGGATCCATGTCCAGGAGCCNGTTCCTCCGGGNAAGCACATTGGCTTCCGCGGCGAAGATATCCGCGCTGGGGCACCGATTTTTGAATCAGGAAGAAAACTTCGTCCCCAGGATATCGGCCTTTTATCCTCTGTTGGAATGCATGAGGCGTCTGTGGTCCGTCGGCCGATTATCGATTTTTTGATCACGGGAAACGAACTGCTTCCACCTGGATCCAAGCCGCAGGGAGTCTCCATTGTTGATTCCAATTCATTGATGCTTCGACAACTTGCCGAGAGGGATGGAGCTGANATCGGNAAGATCCTCCATCTCCGGGATGAACGCGAAACCATCCGCAAAGCCATGCTCGAATCGGAAGCCGATCTGATCTGTGTCACCGGGGGCACATCGGTCGGGCTGGAAGATCATGCTCCTACGCTTTTGGAAGAAATCGGCACTTTGTTGGTTCACGGCATCCCCATGCGCCCGGCTGCCCCAACAGGATTTGGTTTGATNGGCCCAAGAAAAGTTTTCCTNCTGCCGGGAAACCCNGTTTCATGTCTTTCCGCATATGACTGCTTTGTCGGNCTTGCTNTNCGTCGCTTGGGAGGNCTCNCTGAAGANTGGCCCTACCGCAAAACAAAACTTCCGCTGCGGTCAAAAATCGCTTCTCAAATTGGCAGGATCGAATACGTCCGGCTTCAGATTCAAGAAGGAAAAGCCGAACCGATTGCCTCGGGAGGTGCGTCGATTCTTTCTTCCACTACCCGCGCTGACGGCTTTCTGCTTACCGAAGAATCTTCTGAGGGATTTGCTGAAGGAGAAGAGGTGGAGCTCTGGCTTTATGATTGAAACAAACCGGATGCTTTGATGAAACAAGAACAGTTTCTCAATTTGGCAAGCGCGGAAGAAGCGCTGAAAAAGTTTCGTGATGCTGTCAATCCTGCTCCTCTTGGAGAAGAGCAGATTCTGCTGAAAGAAGCCCGTGGCCGGGTGCTTTCCCGGGATGTGATCGCTTCGATCAACGTTCCTTTTTACGACCGCAGCAATTTTGACGGCTACGCGGTTCGTGCGGAAGATACCTTCGGCGCCGAGGAAACTGAGCCTTTGAGCCTCAAACTGAATCGTGAAATCCTGGCTTGCGGAGTGATTCCTGAAGAACAACTCCTGCCTGGCACGGCAACTCCGATCTCAACCGGAGGGGTACTTCCTCGAGGAGCGGATGGTGTGGTGATGATCGAGAATACCCATCCAGACGGGGACCGGATCCGTGTTCTGAAGCCGATCGTTCCAGGAGGAGGAGTCTCCCTNGCAGGATCCGATTTGGGTGCCGGGGAAGTGGTGCTGCGCCGTGGAGATCTGCTGGGTTTCCGTGAAACAGGAACCCTTGCAGCCGTTGGTGAAACCCATGTCTGGGTTTGGAAAAAACCCAAAGTAGCGGTGGTTTCGACCGGAGACGAACTGATTGCTCCCGGAGAACCCATGCAGCTTGGACGTGTTTATGACTCCAATAGCCTGGTNGTGGGGCACGCGGCAGAGGAACTGGGCTGTCAGGTGGAATTTCTGGGAATCGTCAGGGATGACGAGAAACAATTGGAGCAGGTGGTTCGACGAGGCCTGGAAGCCGACATGCTGCTGCTCTCCGGAGGAACGTCGAAAGGAGAAGGTGACCAGAATTACCGGGTCTTTGCACAATTCAAGAATCCCGGAATTCTCGTGCACGGAGTTTCCCTTAANCCCGGCAAACCCCTCTGNCTNGCTGTNCTGGAGGGAACCCCTGCTGCCATCCTTCCTGGTTTTCCGACGTCTGCGATTTTTACTTTCACCCGCTTCATCGCCCCGGTTTTGAGGGAAATGGCNGGTCTTCCTCCCGAGAAAAATACCCGACTCAAGGCCAAGGTTCCCCTNAAAATTCANTCCGATAAAGGACGCACCGAATTCAACCTGATTCATCTGACCGACGGTCCACAGGGTAAAGCGGCCTATTCCACCGGTAAAGGTTCGGGTTCGGTGACAGGGTTCTCGCGGGCAGACGGTTTCATGGAAATCGAAAAAGAAACGGAAATGATCGAAGCGGGTGAGGAGATGGAAATCCAGTTGCTTGGCGATGCCGTTCAACTTCCGGATTTGATGATCATCGGCAGTCATTGTGTCGGGATGGATTTTCTCCTTGGCGAGATGCGTCAACTCGGTTACCAGTCCCGATTCATCCCTGTGGGCAGTATGGGAGGAGTTCTTGCCGCACGTCGGGGAGAGTGTGATTTGGCAGGAACGCACCTGATGGATGAAGCAAGCGGTGTTTACAACGAGCATTTGCTCACTCAGGGATTGAAACTTGTTAAAGGGTACCGCCGGGGTCAGGGGTTTATCTTTCGAGAAGATGATCCACGTTTTCAGGGTTTTCAGGATTCTTTCCAGGAACGTTTTGAGGAAATGCTTTCCGATCCTGAATTGAGGATGATCAACCGCAACCGTGGAAGCGGGACACGGGTGCTGATCGATGGTCTTTTAGGAAAACATCAACCCCAGGGATTTCTTTATGAAGCGAAATCCCATCAGGCGGTGGCTGCCGCAGTCGCCCAGTCAAGGGCCGACTGGGGAGTGGCGATCCGTTCCGTGGCAGAAGATCAGGGATTGGGGTTCATTCCTTTGCAGGATGAGGAGTATGATTTCATCATCCCGGAATCACGTCTTCAAAAACCGGCAGTTCAGGCATTGATCGGACTTCTTGATGAGAAACCCATCATTGAACGGCTGGAGCAAATGGGTCTGATCCGAAATCCAGGAAAAGATCGATGATGAATCAATCCNCTCCAGAAAATGGATACCGGTTAAAAAAAAGCGAAAAGCTTTTCATCAAGCTGTTTGTGATGCTCTTGAGAAGCATTGCGTGGACATCGAGAACGGAGCTNGAAAATGAAGGGATCATCGATGAGGCTCGTCGTCTCCATGGAGGCTTCATCCTTTCTACCTGGCATCGGGATATCTTCTTCAGCATCTGGATGTTCCGTGAACTGAATTTGACNGCCATGATCAGTGCAAGCCGTGACGGGGAAGGAATCTTTCAGGTGATGCGTCATTTCAATTTTCAGGGTATCCGCGGTTCTTCCAACCGTGGAGGAACCGAAGCCTTGCTGGAAACNACAAAATTCCTGAAACAGGGAGGTGGGTTGGCGATTGCTCCGGACGGGCCGACCGGCCCTTCACTCAAATCGAAACCCGGGATTATCCTGCTGGCACGGGATTCCGGAATGCCGATCATCCCCTGGAGTTATGCGTCGAAAAACGAGTGGCTGCTGAAAACCTGGGACCATCACCGCATTCCCAAACCCTTCAACCGGATTCGCGGAACTTTTGGAGAACCTTTGATGGTTCCGAAAAACTTGGAACTCGAATCGATTCCTGAATATTGCGGTAAGCTTGAGGAGGCAATGAAGCAAACTGCTGAATTTGCCGCCTGGAACTGAGAGAAAACTTTTTCTTATTTTTTTGTCAGATAGGTGATTCCATCCCAACCCGCGGCCGCATCCGGATTGTTGATCATGATTTGACACCGGTTGAGATAGATTTTGGTGGCGGGGTCATCAGGAAAACTTTGGATGCATTGCTCAAATCCCTTCAGGGCATCTGACCAGTTTCCTTTTTCATAAATTTCGACTGAATTTTCGAACTCTTCCCGACTCTTCAGCTTTGCCTCTTTGATCGACTCTTCCTCGTAGTCGAAGATCTCGAAGATATCCATCGGTTCATTACGGCCGACCACGGAAACCCGGTCCAGTTTCCTGGAAAGAAAAGGTTTGTCCTTGATCAGTTCCTGGGTTTTATCGGAAATGATGATGGAGGTTTTAAACAGTTTTGTCAGCCCCTCAAGCCTTGAAGCAACATTGACCGAGTCTCCGAGCACGGTTGATTCCATTCTGTCGGTGGAACCGACCGTTCCGAAAACGGCGGAGCCGCTGTGAATCCCGGTTCCGTTGGAAATGGGAACATACCCTGTTTTCTTACGGAAGCCATTGTATTCGTTGAGCATGTACTGCATTTCGATCGCTGCTTCTACCGCCCGTGCTGCTTCAAATTTGTCATCGTTTTCCGGGAAGTTGAACACCGCCATGATCGCGTCNCCCACATATTTGTCGATGATGCCTTCGTGGTTTGCAATCGGTTGGTTCATATGTTTGAAGTAGGAATTCAAAAAATTCAGAATTTCCTGGGGTTTCATCGATTCCGAAAGGGACGTGAAGGAACGGATATCACAAAAAAGCACCGTCACATGATCACTTTCCGCTCTTCCTAACTGAATGTTTTCGATCCCGTCATTGGCAATTTTTTTCAGAAACTGTCTGGGGACAAATTTTTCGAAAATCTGGGTGATGGCGAGAATTTTTCTGGAATCCAGGAGGAGTTTGAAATTGAAAACCAGGAACAGGATCAGGGTAACGATCAGCAGCAGCAGTTGAAGCCAGGTTGCCTCGAGAAAACTCAGAATCTCGACATTGTCAGCAACTGACGAAAGAAAAAGAGAAGTGTTCCCATTCCGGTCAGGGATCACAGTGAAATAAAGATGTTTGTCATACCCAAGCCAGGTATATCGGGTCATCTGCACCAGGCTGGTGGCAATGAAACTTTTTTCGTCTTTGGACAGAGAAAGCCATTGCGTGAGACTTTCGGGAAAATTCACTGATTTCCAGGTATCCACACGAGCCAAAACCGATTGTTCAAGCCANGGCAAGGTATCTTCNCGCATCATCCTCAACTCTTCTTCGGGAAGGGACCGGTATTCCTCGCCNTAACGTTCCGACAAAACACGGTCCAGCCTTTCTGCAAGGCTGAGNTCGGACACGATTGGCATCCCGTTNCCAGGCCAGAAATAGATCCTTTCCTTTTCNGCCTGCAGGAGGATTTCTTGCTTTTGTTCCTCCGTCTCAAGGGCGAATTGAATCAAAAGATGCATCGCTCTGGACTGGACGGTGGGCAAATTCAATTTGTGTTGAAGACTGAAAAGCACCCANGCCGACTCGGCTATCAGAATCAAAACCGCAAAGACTTCAATAATTTTTGTGCGAAGATCCATTGACTCAATTAAAAAGTTAGTCTCAAACTTGAGTTCCAAAAATCCGAGATTTTGAATCAAGAATTTACAATGAGATAATAAAAAAACTAAAGCAGTAAAGCGCAATTAACCGTNAAATTCCAGGAACAGATTGGANCATTCAGGATCATGAATCACCATTCATTCAAAAANAGGGTATGAACTTGTACTTGTGCCGGGAATTGAGAAACACTGCTTTNNNGAGAAATTTCAGTTTCAGTNNTGTTGAAACTGGNCCCNTTTTTAGACCAAAGATTNTGCATTTCACAGGAATTTCCCTGAAGTCATGACCATCAGTATCACCATCATCGGTCACAACGAGGTGGACCATCTGAATGAGTTGCTGCCCCAACTCCAATGGTCGGATGAAGTCATTTATGTTGATTGTGAGAGTAGCGACGGATCGCTTGGAAAGGCAGAGGAACTGGGATGTAAGACCTTCTCGCGTCCGAATGACCGAAATCTCAACGTCAACAAGAGTTTTGCCATGGATCAGGCCAGCGGCGACTGGATCTTCTATCTCGACCCCGATGAGCGGATCCCTTCCGAGTTGGTTGAGGAAATCCGGGAGATCGTTGCTTCAGAAACCGAGTATTCTGCCTTCCGATTGAAGAGAAAAAACCATTATTTCGGGAAATGGCTGAAGCATGGAAGCCAGTACCCGGATATTCAGCTCAGAATGTTCCGCAGGGGCAAGGGAAAGTTTGCCAACCAGCATGTCCACGAAAAACTTCAAATCGAAGGAAAAANCGGGATGCTCAAAGAAGACATGCTGCATTACTCCTACATGAACATCAGCCAATTCCTGAAGAAATTCGATTTTTACTCCAGCTTTGAGGCAGGTTTCATGTTGGAGCAGGGAGTCCAGGTCAATTCCATCAATCACCTGCGTTATTTTCTGTTCAGACCTGCTACCCGATTCTTCCGGCGTTATTTTATCAAAGGCGGTTTCAGGGATGGAATACCAGGACTCTTTTGCGCCTTCTTCGACGCGCTTAACATCATGGTCCGCTATTTCAAACTCTGGGAACTGAAGCGTAAAAATTCCTGAGAAAATGGTTTCAATTTTTCTTTTCAAAAGAACTGGATGAAAAAAGCAACTTGGTATTTTGATTTCATTTCTCCCTACGCCTACCTTCAAAACCTAAGGCTCAATGAATTCTCAAGAGAGCTTGAAATCAAGAGAAAACCGCTGGTTTTTGCAGGCTTGCTCAAACACTGGGGCAACAGGGGGCCGGTGGAGATCGAAGCCAAGCGGACCTTCACCTACCGTCAGGTGCAATGGATTGCGGAACGAGGGAAGATTCCGTTTCGTTTTCCGGAGCGACATCCCTTTAATCCTGTTCCATTGCTGAGGTTGTGTCTTGCAGCAGGAAGTACCCAAAAAGCCGTGGACGCGATTTTTGATGGTGTTTGGGGAAAGGGACTTTCAGGGGNCAATCCGGAACATTGGAAAACCTTNTGCGAAGCCGTGGGCCTGANGGAAGAGGANGCCAACGAGAAAATCTCAGATCCGGAAATCAAGTCTCTGCTCCGGAATAACGGAGAAGAAGCGATTGACGCCGGAGTTTTCGGGGTTCCGACGATGCTGATCGGAGATAAGCTTTTTTGGGGAAATGATTGTTGTGAGATGCTCGGCGAATATTTACTCAATCCGGANCTTTTNGAAAGTGCCGAAATGAAGCGTCTGGAAAATCTACCCGGGATGTGAACTCCCCCAAAACCAGTTCATCTTTAAATCAGGAATTCCGGGACCGCTTGCGGATTTTACGATCCATCTCCTTGACATATGAGAGAATTTCCGGCTGTTTCGTTTCTTCGGCCCATTCCTTGAGTTTTTCAAAACGTTCTTCCGTCATCGGNGGTGCCGTCCAATGAAATTTGTTCATCCTGCTCCTATTCAAAATTGATCAGCTACTGGTCTGAATTTCTCATCCAGAAACTCTACCCTTAAAAGNCTTATCCGGATCATGTCTGAGGATTCTGCCAGGATTTTCATTATCATGAAATGATGAAATTTAATTTGGANTTAAAGCAACTGATTCAAGANCGTNTAGAGAGGGAGGACTGGATGGATTTCAGTCATCTCGCATTGAAGCCAGCTGCTGTGGCATTGGTGGTCACNTGCAAACCGGGAAGTGATGAACCCTGCCTGCTTTTGACCCGGAGGGCAGTTCATTTAAANCGTCATGCAGGGCAGTATGCGTTTCCGGGAGGAAAGCTCGACCCGGGAGAAACAATTGAAGCAGCAGCTTTGAGGGAATGTGAGGAAGAGATCGGATTGGAGTTACAGGAAACCTCTGTTTTAGGCCGGCTCGATGATTTTGCTACACGCTCCGGTTTTTGTATTTCATCAAGGGTGGTCTGGTGTCCCCATCCTGAAATGTTGAATCCTGACTCCCGGGAAGTGGAAAAAGTGTTCTCCATTCCGTTTGAAGAACTTAGGGATCCAGAGATCGATGAGAGGATGTTGAAGTTGGAGGATCAGCAGACGATCGGCTTTTCNTTATTGCTTCCCAGCATAGGCCATCAGGTTTTTGCCCCAACGGCGGCCATCCTTTACCAGTTCCGGGAAGTNGTNCTGNTTGGACGGATGACCCGTGTTCANGATTTGGAACAACCCCGGTTTACCTGGAAATGATCAGCAATAGCGGTTCATTTTCTTCAGTAAAATCTCAAAGTATTCTTTNTTCCAAATAACAGGCTTTCCTAATGACTGGATTTTCCTAGCTGATATGATCCGATGCTGACGCAGTTGTAAAGGATTCTAAGGGAATTTTACTAAAAAGCATGATGGGGCAGAAGGGATGAATGTCAGTCGCATATCATCCCTTCCAGAGGCTCCTGACGTGCCGATTAGCAGCCTCAATGTGAACATATCACAATTTTTTGATATGGGAAGAAAAAACGGAAAAAACGGAAAAAATAAGCTGAAATTTGCTCGAATTCCTCGGAAGAAATCTACTTATAGATGATCTGGAAATGTTTTTCTGGAGCAAAATAACACTTGAAATTAACCATTTCAGAGCTGATATAGTTCNTTTTCAAAAAGATAAATATTTTTTAACCCAAGCTCGGAGATGAAAGATGGCAAAAGCCTATCTGGTTGCTGTGTACTACAAAATCCATGACGAAGAAAAATTGAAAAACTANGGAGCAGATGCACTTCCCGCAATGATGGCGAATGGAGGAACCGCGCTCGCACGCGGCACCAACATTTCCGAAATCGAAGGAGTGCCTCCTGAAAGGGCAGTAGTCGTTGAGTTNGAAAGNGTGGAGGCTGCACAGAAGGCATACAACAGTGAAGCCTATCAGGCTGCGAAGAAAAAACTCGAAGGAGGTGTGGACCGCATGTTATTTGTAATCGAGGGAANCTGAATATCGAAATTTAGAAAAAGTCACCTTAAGTTCAATCTTGAGCATCGGGACTTTCCATTGAGGAAGAACTCCAATAGCGTATTTAGGCATCAAGTACCCGCTCCNGNNTTTTGGAACGGATCTANGNCAATTCACNGGNTAAGGAGANGATCNTGAATGAGTTCAAGGAACAGAAAACCTTCATGATCATNTTTTGGGCTTAGCCGAGGCTATTGAAAAACAGGTTACGGTGATCGGTTGATCAAGCTATAATCTGCAATCCAACCAATNAAAAAGGTNAAATCATGAAAGTAAAAATCATCTACTGTTCCATGTGAAACTACCTTCCTGATGCGGAGCGTGTCTCGGCAGAATTGAAGGAAATGAAGATCAGTGATATTGAACTGGTGCCTGAAGGAAAAGGAATCTTTGATGTTGAAATTGATGGAAAACTCATCTTCTCCAAATTCCAATCGGGGCGGTTCCCTGATCGAGGTGAGATTCCGGGTCTGATTTCAAACCAGGATTCCATCAAAGGGATTGTAAACAGTCCGGATGCATCCTGTTGCTGAAACCTGAAAGGTTTTTGAATTTATCCGGATTGCTCAACAAATCTCATCGTAGATGAGGGTAGTCTGATTCATCATCCAAGATGGTGATCAGGACCATTCAGCATCTTGGGTTTCTCGGTTGATCAGCGTTAATTTTCCTGGGCCAAACTTTTTTAAATTTTACAANAAACGGCACGTGAATATTTCAAAAAAGTTAACCAAAGGTTGAACGATGAAAAAGGATTTAGAATCATCACCCAAATTGTCCAGTGAACACTCCATTGAAGAAACAAAAAAAGAGCAAGAGACGGTTCATAACCAATCAGAAGTTGCCATAAACAACGATTCCTTTGATGCATCCAAACAATCCACCAATCAAAAATACTTCAGATGTTCACTGTTTACCATCGAACCAGAGAAACAAAAAGAATTCATTGAACAGTCGGACAGTTTCAAAAAAGAAGTCAGAAAAAGACTTGGAGGAGGAATTTTGTCTGCTTACATGATCCAGACNGAAAGGGACAAGATTCTATTAGTGGGTGAATATGACAGTGTTGAAAATGCCGTGAAGGGAAAAATTGTGGCAGATGAGATCTTTCTGGAAATGGATGCCAAGTTCATATCATCACCGATACGAACAGAAGAAGGACCGGTTGTTTATGAAGTAAATTACTAATTCGTTGGTTCCCATACCGATTTTAAAAGGGATAATCCCACCAGATGCTTACCGCACTTCCTTCGTCAGAAAATCCAAAATCGAATCTTGCTACTGCAGACCCGGTAATAAACCTCAGCCCAAATCCATAACTGTCTCTGAAATTTCTCCAGAAGTCTTCTCCTAAGTCTGGAGAAACCGTACCCTGCTCATAGAATCCGGCAAGCTGGAATTCGGCAAGAAATCCCTTTGCCAGGATCACGTCAAAATTGATATCAACCGGGTCAAAGTAATACCTGAGTTCGATTGCCCGAAAGTTTGTATTTTCATCATAAAATCGTCCTTCGGGATATCCTCTTAACCTTTCAAATCCTCCTAAAGCGGTNGCTCTTCCTTTTTTTGATTCGATTAAATCTCGTTGATAAGCTTCATCGACGATTTGCTGACACTTTGGATAAAGTAACAATTGTTGATCAGTACAATTGTATTTTGTCACTTTTCCATATTTTATCACTTTGGATGTACTGAAATACTGATTCACAACCGAAATCAGTTTCATGTTGATTAAAGGGATGTATCCCGTCATTTCCAAATCATACTGGTACCAACTGCTTTCCTGGGGTGTTCTGTTCGGCCATTGCCATCGATCGATTTTCAAAAAATATCCAATTCTCGGATCTCTTCGAAAATCCGTATCATCCAGTAAAACTCCCCATCTTTCTGTCCATTTTTGTGTACCTTCACCAAAGTCTTCAACATCTCTTAAATCGACAAAATCACCTTCATAGTCTTGATAACCATAAAAATCTACTTCAGCATTAAAAAAGGTATAGAATAATTCAACCTGTCGATCTAAAAAATAATATGAAAATTCACCGATGTTCTGGGCTACTTTATCTGCCATTAAAATGAATTTTCTATCAGGATCCGAATGAATGCCTCTTTCAAAAAACGGATATGAAAATTTAGTTGCTGTTAACCGTGCCGGACTAAAGGTAAAATTGTTGGAAAAAATNGGAAAGTCTATGATTGTTAANCCATATGCATCCATATCCTGGCCTTCAAATTGGTTGGCTCCTTTTCCTTTGCCAAAACCACCAATCAAGTTAAACTTTCCATCTTCAACCCAGGGAACAGGAATATTATTAACAATTGCTCCAACCGTAATTAAACTGCCAATTCCCGGTCTTTCCAGTGGACCAGCAACAATATAATACTCGAAGATTTCATCACTCAGCGACTTTCTTCTCTCAAAAACAATGGCATGAATATCAGAATGAATGAAAAGAAAGAGAAGAAGAATTGTCCAGATTTTGTAAATCATAAGATAAACTTGGTNTNTTTCATCAAAAAAAATGAATTATAAATTAATTTACCAGTGAGCAGGAAACATTAACAAATATATTTGATAAGGCCAGAAATTTTATATTAACGATATTCAATNNAATTNTTTTAAAAANGGATAAATAGTTTTTTATCTTTAATATGATCGTTGGTTNTATTTGGTTCATNCAAATGATNTTAATAAGTAAAGATTTTCCCTCAGAATCATGTTAATTCCTTTTGTAGTACTAATTTTTAACAACAGGACTTTTTCAGAAAAGCATTACACTAGGATCTAAATGCTCGATGTCTTTTTTGTAACGTTTCCATTTTTTTTCCTGGTTTTTGCGGGATATTTCGCTGTAAGTAAAGGCTTGCTAACGGTTTCTGCAGTACCTGGCTTAAACAGTTTTGTCTTATACTTTGCACTCCCATGTATGTGTTTTCGATTTGGTTCGGAGACGTCAGTTGCCAAAATTCTGGATCCAGTCGTATTCGGCGTTTATCTGGCAAGCGCACTCATCACCGTTTTCGTTTGCATTGTTATCACCAAGCGGGGTCAGATTGGATGGAGTGATGCTTCTCTTGGAGCATTAGTGGCAGCATGGCCCAATACGGGGTTCATGGGAGTTCCCATGCTTGCGACCCTTTTAGGAACCGCAAGTGTGGGTCCGGTGATGTTAACCATGTTAATCGATGTATTTGTGACCAGTACTTTATGCGTCGGTTTGTCACGATTGGATTCTTCGGGGCTGGACAGCATGGGAAGAGCTTTTCGTCAGGCTCTCACGCGTGCTGCGAGCAATCCCATGCCCTGGGCCATTCTGTTTGGAATCCTGGTCAGTGTCTTTGATCTTGAACTGTGGATGCCTGTTGACAAAACCATCAACATGCTCGCCGATGCCGCCACACCGGCGGCGCTGTTTACGATTGGTGCAATGCTGGCACGGTCAAAAATGAACAGCACAAGTCGGATGCCGGCCTCGTATTACCTGCCCGGTGTCATGATAAAACTGTTTATCCATCCTTTGTTACTTTGGTCTATTGGAATGCATGCACGTTTTTTGGGACTTTCAATTGATACCTTTACACTGACAACGATTGTGCTCTTGGGTGCTTTGCCAAGTGCCAGCAATGTGTCATTACTGGCTGAAAGGTTTAAGGCGGACAGCGGCAGGATTGCTCAAATCATTTTGCTGACCACGACCGCGGCCTTTTTTACCTTCTCAGTCGCTGTTGCAATCATGACCTGAAAAAAAGGAGTGATGTACAGAANAGGAACTTTGAAGCCTCAAACTCAAGGATCTACAATCCAGAAGGAAGAGATGGATGTTTTTTAAGTTGGGGTTATGAATTTAAGAGTTGACTAGACGTGTCAGAAAATCTTTGTCAGTGCAGAGCCTGTGATGAATGGATTTCAGGTGATGCTCATGTTTGCCCAAAGTGCGGGGAAATGTTTCAAATATTTTCTTGTTCAGAATGTGAAAGTGATATTACTGAAAATGCAACAGTATGTCCTTCTTGTGGAAAAAAATACATTCTCAATCTATGGTTTGATCGTTCTTATTGGATACTATCAATCCCATTTTTTATTATTGTATCCGCATTTATTTTAACCATCATATATCCGCTCTCTGACTCAACACCAATCAGCAAATGAGTAAGTGATTTGAATGAAATTCATCAAACCATGAAGAGCCATAGTATTGATTTCCATGCAACTTTTTGAACATCGTGACTAAGTATTTTTAATCAATAAATCAATAGGATAAACAATGGNAAGTACTGCAGGCAAGAATTGGACGGAAGAGGATGAAAAACTTCTTTTGGAGACCATCGACAAGTGGGTAGAAAACGAGGTTAAGCCGATTGCGCGAGAATATGATCAGGAAGACAAATACCCTCATGAACTGGTTGAGAGTATGAAGGATTTGGGATTATTTGGAGCAACGATTTCACCAGAATACGGGGGTATGGGACTTCCTGCATCAGTTTATGCGAAAGTGATTATCAAGGTCGCATCGGTCTGGATGGCACCCAGTGGAATCTTCAATTCTCACTTAATCATGGCTTCTGCAATCGAACGCTGTGGCACCGATGAGCAAAAAACAAATTGGCTTCCAAAAATGGCATCTGGTGAATTCCGTGGTGGCATTGCTCTTACAGAACCTAATGCTGGTACCGACTTACAGGCAATTCTTACAAGAGCAGATCGTAANGAGCAGGGATATCTCCTGAACGGGACCAAAATGTGGATTACGAACTCCATGTACGGGAATTGTTTATTGGTACTGGCAAAAACGGACCTTAAGGCNAAACCCGCTCACAAGGGTATGAGTGCGTTCCTCTGCCAAAAAAATGAAGGCTATGAGGTCTCAAAAAAGCTAAAAAAATTGGGCTATCGATCCATTGACAGTTGTGAACTCACTTTGGTTGATAAACAGGTATCATCCGATGCACTGCTTGGNGGTGAAGAGGGAAGGGGTTTGCAGCAGGTCTTAGGAGGCCTCGAATTAGGTCGGATTAATGTAGCTGCAAGAGGAGCAGGGATTGCTGAAGGGGCTTTGAAAATGGCAGTGGATTATGCTCAAGAAAGAGAAACATTTGGCCAACCGATTTCCCAGCACCAGGCGGTGCAACTCAAGCTTGCAAATATGGCAACACGTGTTGAAGCCTCCAAGTTACTGGTGGGAAGTGCTGCNAATAAATTTGATTCGGGAGAACGATGTGACATGGAAGCCGGAATGGCAAAGTATTTTGCGTCTGAGGCAGGAGTCTTTTGCTCACAGGAAGCAATGCGTATTTTTGGCGGGTATAGTTATTCTACAGAATACGAAATTGAACGCTTTTACCGCGATGCGATGTTGATGTGCATTGGTGAAGGAACGAATGAACTGCAGCAACTGATCATTGCCAAACAACTTCTCGAGAGAAATAAAGGATAATTGGTGATGTTCTATGACCTTAGCTTCTGAGTCACTCCCCCTAAGCGGACTGAAAGTTTTATCGGTAGAGTTTTATGGAGCCGGTCCTTTTTGTACCCAATATTTGTCTACCTTTGGGGCGGATGTCATCAAAATTGAAAATTCAACCCAAGGGGGAGATTTTGCCCGGACCACCGGTCCAAATTCCCTGGGTCCGGAAGACAGCCTGTATTTCCAATCTTTTAATCAAGGAAAGCGCTCACTTTCCCTTGATTTAAAAGATAAAAAAGGGAAAGAGGTTCTTCATCGGCTGGTTGCAAAATCCGATGTGATTACCAATAACCTAAGGGGGGACAAACCAGAGCAACTCGGACTGACTTATTCCGTACTCAAGGAGGTGAATCCCAAAATTGTATGTACCCATCTGTCTGCTTATGGACGCAACAACGAAAGATCGGCTTGGCCAGGATTCGACTATTTGATGCAGGCAGAGGCTGGCTGGATGGAGTTAACTGGGGAAATAGGATCGAACCCACAGCGCGCGGGGTTGTCTTTGGTTGACTACATGACAGGAATGAATAATTTGTTCGCCATTATGATGGGAGTATTTTATGCCAGAAACTCTGGTCAAGGGTGTGATTTTGATGTTTCTTTGCTCGACACCGCAATTTTTCAACTTTCATATCCCGCTCTTTGGTCCTTAAACGAACAGTACGACCTTTCCCGTCAACCCCGTTCTGCACATCCTGAATCCACACCAAGCCAATTGGTCCGAACAAAAAACGGTTGGATCTTCCTGATGTGCCAGACCGAAAAATTCTGGAAAGTTTTCTGTGAATTAATGGACGAACCCTCGCTGACTGAGAATTCTGAGTATCAAACCATGGCTGATCGTCGTCGCCNACGTGAACAAATCAGCGAAGAGTTAGATCAAATATTTTTAAAACACACCACCGAAGAATGGTTGGAACGGTTTCAGGGGAAAATTCCAGTTGCTCCGATAAATGATCTGAGGCAAGCATTAGAGAATCCATTTATCCGGAAACAGGGAATGATTCAAAAAATTGATCATCCAACCAAACCTGAAATGCAAGTACTCTCCAATCCCATCAAATGGAATCAGGAACGGATGACATCTCATCCTGGACCTCATAANGTTGGCGAGAATACCCAAGCCATTCTGAAGGAATTCGGATTTTCTGAAGCTGAAATATCGGAATTGCAGGCTGAGGGGGTTGTGTGAGCAAACTTTCAGGGATCCGAGTGGTCGATCTTTCTTTATTTTTACCTGGTCCGATGATGACTTCGATGCTGGCGGATCATGGTGCAGAAATAATTAAAATTGAACCTCCTGGAGGAGATCCGGCTCGCCAGATGGAACCCTTTGAAGAAGGGCAGTCGGTGTGGTTCAGAAACATCAATCGTGGGAAACAATCAGTCGTCCTGGATCTCAAACAAAAGGACAATCTTCAAAAACTCTACAGACTCGTAGAAGAATCAGACATTTTTGTAGAAGCNTTCCGGCCAGGAGTCGCTAATCGCCTCGAAATCGATTATGAAACATTGTCAGCGATTAATCCCAGGATCATATACTGCTCCATTTCTGCTTTTGGACAGGATGGGCCGTTAGCCCATCATCCTGCNCATGATCTNGCAGTGGAGGCTTTTGCCGGCTTCATGAGTGTCAATGATAAGGGTGATGGTGAACCCGTGGTTCCCGCTTTTCCTGCAGCAGACGCTTCGGCCTCACTTGTGGCACTCTCCGGAATTTTAATGGCTCTCATTGGACGGGAGCGGACAGGAATTGGNGATTATCTTGATATTGCCATGTATGACAGTCTGCTTCCCTGGTGTGGGCATTTTGCAGGACCCTCGCTAGCTCATGGAGAGGCGGTCCATTCGGCAACCCAAAGGTCATTGGGTGGATCGGCATTTTATAATGTCTACAAAACCAAGGATGATCGACACATTGTTTTAGGCGGCAGGGAATCCAAGTTTGTTAAAAACCTCTTGAAAGCATTGAAACGAGAGGACTTGATAGATCTTTGTCTTGGCCCTCCCGGACCATCCCAGAATCCGGCNAAAANTTTTTTGCAGGAGACCTTTNTCACCCGGAGTCGGGATGAATGGGTGAATTGGTTCAAGGACAAGGATGTCTGTTTTGCCCCCGTTCTAGATTTTGTTGAAGGATTTTCAGAGCCGCAGTTGATTTTCCGTCAAATGTTGATTGAAGGCCCAAAAGGACAAAAAGTTTTTGGATCCCCGATCAAATTTAAGAACGAGCCAGGGAGTGTTTCCACAATCGCTCCAGAGTTGGACGAACATGGAAGTTTGACCAATTCCTTATGACTCTTGCGGAGCAACTGGTATCAAGCCTTAACAGGGCAGTCCCAGAAGCTACTTTTGAAAGAGCAAGATCCCATGTTCTGGACTGGGTTGGTTGTGTGTTGGGAGCTGCCAGAGAGCCTTTAGCCCAGCAAATCAGNTCTTTGGTCGCCAAAAACTCAGGACAGTTTCCCAGTTTTGGCATAGGACCCTTAGACGCGAAATCTGCGAGGACTTACGCGATTTCTCTGGGAAATCTTCTTGAAATGGATGACCTTGTCCGTGCAGCACTGGTGCATCCTGGGCCAGTCGTTGTTCCAACTGCAATTTATACTGGATTAGAACTTAAACTATCTTGGAAAGAGACTTTACTGGGCATCATTAAAGGGTATGAAGCAGCGGCCAGACTCGGTGTTTTGCTGGATCAATTCCACTATTCACGCTGGCATCCAACCACAACAGTAGGTGTTGCAGCAGCAGCAATAACGGCCTCAAGCCTCCGNAATTTAAATGCTTCTCAGACGGTTTCAGCCCTATCCAATGCTCTTTCTGTATCAGGAGGGTTATGGCATATGCGGCATCATGATGTTTCAACGAAACAATGGAATTTACTCCATGCAGTGAATACCGGGAGGCATGCTGCAGAGATGGCCGAAATGGGCTTCACTGGCTCCAGCGAAATCATCGAAGGTCCCCAAGGCTGGTTGGAGGTCCTGTCTGANAATTTACTTCCAAAGGAAATGATTCAGGATGAAGAATGGTTAATCCATCAAGTCAGTTTTAAACCATGGCCTGCCTGCCGTCACTGTCATGCTGCAATTGATGCAGCAATAGCNCTGCACAAAGATTTTGATCACGATGAAGCTTGCCAAGTGGTTGTTCAAACTTACTCTGATGCAATAGATTTTTGTGATAGACCAATACCCGTTACTCCTGCCCAGGGCCGCTTTTCATTACAACACTGTGTCTCTGTGGGATTGTTGAAAGGAGATGTATCATCATCAGATTTTACAGAAAACCGGCTTCATGATTCTCAGATTGAAGCGCTTCGAAAAAACGTTAGGATTTGCGAGGATCCAAGTTTCACCCAAGCCTATCCAAACCACTTTGGTTCAGCTGTAAAAGTTATGAATTCAAATGGAAAAAAGAAGACAGTTAAGATTGCAGACGCTAAAGGAGATCCGGAATGGCCTCTGAAGGATGAGGATCTCTTAAAAAAGTTTTATGACCTTGCAGAGAGCGGAGGTGCTGATTCTTCCAGAGTTCAAGAACTTGCCAAAGCACTATTACAATCTCCTCTTTCAACCCCTTTGCCAAAAATTTTGCTGTCAGCTCCATGAACGAACGTGTCGATTTTCTTGAAAATCTGCTTGATCACATTGAGAGCATTTCATGGAAGTCTTTAAAAAAAGAAGTCCGGGAACGATCCATAGTCTTCCTGGCCGACACGATCGGCGTAGGATTATCTGCTGCAGGACTTCCTGATACCCGCCGATTAAGTGCTTTATCTGAAAAATGGGGCCCTGGTCATTCTCAACCACTCGGTGGTAGTCCTAAGTTTTCTACTTCAGAAGCAGCCTTCCTCAATGGATTTCAAATCCACTGCCAGGAGTTTGATGCCGTTCATGAACAGGCTGTATTGCATGCCATGTCCGTGGTTTCCGGAGCAATGCTGGCAGACTGTCAACGCAATCGAATCATGGGTTCCAAATTTTTGGAAGCCGTGATTTGTGGTGTTGAAGTGACTGCCGCAGTTGGAATTGCCAGTAGGGCTCCCATGCGTTTTTTTCGTCCTGCAACAGTGGGATTGATGGGGGCAGTAGTAGCTCTTGCCAAAGNNCATGGTGCAGATCGAACAACCATGAAAAATGCTCTTGGCTTAGCTTTTTCTTATGTCTCAGGGAACATGCAGGCTCATTTGGAAGGAAGTCCTGCGCTTGCCTATCAAGTAGGAATTGCAGCCCGAAATGCAATCTTTGCCTGGGATATGGCTCGTGAAGGCTGTCANGGGCCNCATGATGTTTTTGAGGGCCCCTATGGATTCATGAACCTTATTGAGGATAAGTGGGATTTGAAACCGAGTGTTGATCGTCTTGGAAAAGTTTGGGCTATTGAAGAACTGGTTCATAAACCCTATCCGTCTGGAAGAGCATCTCATGGAATCATAAGGTTGTTGGAGGAGATTTTATCGGAACAGAAATTAGACCCTAGCGATATAAAATCGTTAAAAGCTTCTGTCCCTCCTTTGATTTTGAGATTGGTCGGACGTTCCTGGAAAAAGGGTTTGAGCCTGGCCCAGGCGAGGCTTTGTCTGCCATTTCTGGTTGCTACATATTTGATCAAGGGGAAGATTGATTTGAATTCCTATCATGAAGACTGGTTTAAGGGGAATGAATGGCATGAAACTGCATCAAAATTAAGTATTGAAGTTAATGATGTTAAAGATCCGAATGCTCTTGTACCACAGCAGTTGAAAGTNGAGACCCAAGATGGTCGTTTTTATGCGAAATCCACCTCTGAAGTTTATGGTAGTCCATCTGCTCCAATGTCAGAGGATGAACAATTCCAAAAATTTTCTGGATGCCTTGATTTCAGTGGAATTCAAGGTATGAATGATCGCAGGTCGCAGTGGGAGAAATGGTTTGGTTTTCACAAATTAGATTCGGTTCATGAATTAATCACTGAATTCAGAATCACTTAAACATCAGGGGTTAATGTCAAAAACTTATTTTGATCATTTCAATGTTCCAGAACTGTACTCTCAATATCCTATGGGCGCAGAGTTTCTTGAGCGGTATACCAAAATGAGTCGAGATGAACTTTGGGCTTTTCAGGACTGCCAGTTCCGTAAAATTCTAAAACGTGGTTGGGAGGTCCCATTTTATCAACGTTTGTGGGGTGCTGAGGGTTTAGAGCCGGGGGATGTTGCTGGACTGGAAGATCTAAACAAGCTTCCTGTTTATGATAAGTCTGACCTGATGGCTTCAATCGAAATGCATCCACCTTTTGGAGATTTTTCAGGATGTGATTTTGGAAAGAGAGATGACCAACGTTCGGTCATTATTCATACAACCTCAGGCACCACAGGAAATCCCCAGGTTCTTACTTTTGGGCCGAAGGGTCGTGAAATAGCAAATTTGCTTGTTGCCAGAATGTACCAATGGCAGGGGCTCAGAGATAACGATGTAGTTCACTCAGTTTACGGNCATGGAACCATCAATGGGGGGCATTATATTCGTGAGGCTGTGACTCATTTTACCAATGCCCTATTCATTTCTGCAGGAACCGGGCTGGAAACCCCCTCTGAGAGGCAAGTGAGTCTCATTCGTGATTTTGGTGCAACGGTACTCGTTGGGTTCGTCGATTACCTTCGAAAGCTAGCAACGGTTTCAAAAGATCAGGGTTGGGATCCTGGAGATGACATGAAAGTACGAATGATTTGTGGGCATTTGGGAATGGAGGACCGGAGTCAGGTTGAAAAAGCCTGGGGTGGTGCTAAAGCCTTCGACTGGTATGGTGTTGGTGATACCGGGAGCATTGCTGGTGAGGGACCGGAACGTGATGGGTTATATGTCTGGGAAGACGCTCATTTTCTCGAATTGTTGGATGTAGAAAGCAAACGAACGGTGGAACCGGGTCAATCGGGTGATATGGTATGCACGTGNCTGTACAAGGACGACATTTTCCCCATCATCCGTTTTAACACCCATGATGTTTCAAAAGAGATCGTCGGACACAACGATTCCGGAATGGTGTTTAAGCGTATTGCAGGGTTTTTGGGACGATCAGACAACATGATCAAATTGCGTGGNATAAATTTTTTCCCGCATGCNGTAGGAAGGATTCTGGAACGATTTGAGGAGTTTGAGGGTGAGTACATATGCATTGCTGAGCGCNATTCTGACCAGCGGGATAATTTACGGGTTTTAGTGGAAATCGAAGCGGAATCCGATTCTGAAAAGAAATCAGCCTATGAAGGAGTATTAAGAAATGAATTGGGATTCAGTGTCGAAGTCGAATTTCTACCGGTTCTGGGAACTGCAGAGTTGACCCAGATAGAGCATCGTCAAAAACCTCTGAGACTTCTCGATTCGAGATTCACGTGAGTGCCATAGCTCTGGTTGAGGATTATCTNAANGNACGCAATGATCCATTGAAGGCGGTAAAGGAATCCCTGGATCTTTGTGAGAGAGACCGCAACGGATCCTTCCTCAATCTTGATCGTAAAGGGGCAATCGCCGCAGCGGAACTTTCCCAAAAAAGATACTCCCAGGGCAATCCCATTGGTTTATGGGACGGTGTACCCATTGGTGTGAAAGACAATCTTGCTCTGGCAGGGCTTCCCTGGACCAATGGCATGTTAGCCTATCAGGATCGAATGGCAGATTTCGATGCCTCCTGTCTTTCCGACCTCAAAGCNTNTGGNGCAGTAATCATNGGNAAATGTCATTTACACGAGGCTGCAATGGGGACTTCAAGCAACAATCCCTGGTTTGGTCCATGTCATCATCCTCGNCTNTATGGATTTTCTCCAGGAGGATCTTCTGGAGGTTCTGCTGTCGCAGTGGCTTCAGGATTAGTTCCTTTGGCTCTTGGGACGGACACGATGGGTTCAGTCAGAATNCCTGCCGGATGCTGCGGAATTTTCGGTTACAANCCCAGTNCCGGAAAAGTATCTCAGCACGGACTGGAGATCTTAAGTGAAGANTTGGATACGGTGGGGCTTCTGGCAGAAAATNTNAGNGATTTGGTNGAGTATGGTTCATCCCTCATCGGATTATCTGAAAAACCTGCGGTGGTGAAAATGGAATCAATTCACGTTGGAATTCTTGATGAATCTGATTTGGGCGAATGCCATCCGAAAGTAATATCGGCTTATTTCAATGCAGTTTCATTTCTTCAGAGTTCCGGGATATCGACCAAGAAGGTTCCATGGGAAAAAAACCCNTCCAGGCTACGGAAAATGGGACTCGCCNTGTGTGAAAAAGAAATTTACAAAAAACATGGTTGGTTGCTTCAATCAAATCCGGATTCAGTCTCTCCTGAACTTACGAAGCTGATGAAATTCGGAAAGGAATTATCCGCGGAGGAACTTAACTCGATCAAGGNCAAGTTAAAGGAAAGTGTCAGCAATATGAAAAAATACTGGTCATCTGTAGACNTGATTATGACTCCAGTGACTCCTTGTCCAACCCATTCTTTTGATGTTTCAGCACCAAATCATTTTGCTGACTTTACTGCACCCGTCAATATCATGAAGCGCCCGGCGGTGGCTATTCCGTTTTCTGAAACGGAAGAAGGNCTGCCCCTGGGNTTACANGTTATTGGACACGAGGGAGAGGATCCCCAATTGTTATCCATGNTCTCNACCTTAGTTGATGCTCTTAAACCGGATCATGCCTAAAAGGTAGTGAAGGAAATTAAATCCCGAGAAATTGTATGCAACAGGAATCTGTGATTTGGCCGGAAAATGCACGATTGGCAGTTTCAATCGTGGTCAATGTAGAGGAGGGTTCAGAAATGAGCATCATTCGAGGAGACAAGGGCATGGAACCGGTTGACGAATTAGGCGTCTTTGTGAAAGCTCCGATTCGTAACTATGGTAACGAAAGTAATTATCTCTATGGGATCAAGTCAGGTGCCCCCAGAGTCATAGAATTATTAAAACAATTTGATCTTCCTGCTACATGGACCGTTGCAGCACAATCACTGGAGTCTTTCCCGGAACTGGCGAAAGCAATCCGTGATTCAGATCATGAACCCTGTTCTCATGGCTACAGGTGGATTCATCAATACAAAATGGATGAAAAAGAGGAACGTGAATTCATCCTGAATGCAACAAATTCCATTAAAACTACATGTGGACGNCGTCCTGTAGGGTGGCTATCAAGGTATCTGCACACAGAGAATACAAGACGTTTNCTTGTTGAGGCGGGCTATAAGTACCACATGGATGATTACTCAGGAGATGTTCCTTTTATTGATTCAGAACATCCTGAACTTGTGGTTGTTCCCTATCAACTCGATACCAATGATATGAAACTTTGGTTGAATGCTGGTTATACACCCGATATGTGGTTGAAGTACGCTAAGGATACCTTTGAAACCCTTTACCGCGAAGGAGAGCAAAGCCCCAAAATGATGTCTCTTGGAGTCCACTTAAGGATTATTGGAAGGCCTGGTCGCATCTGGGCCTTGGAGCAATTTTTCGAACATATCAGCAAATTTGATCGGATCTGGGTGACAACCCGGGAAAAAATTGCTGAACATTTGCGTTGAGAAGATTTTTCAAAAATAAGCCATACTGAATGATGCAAAACGTGAGGATCTTTAACCTCATGATCTAGAATGATTATGATTTTTAGCCCTGGAATGTTATCCGTTTGGCATTAGCAGAACCTTNCCATTGCGCTCCGTCTGGTAGGCATGTTTCAGCGCATCACTAAGCTGATCTAAGCGATAAGCAGATTCAACAGGAGTATATAAATTACCATTGGTAATCTGACTCGCCAATTCAGCATACAATTTCTGCAATTCATCAGGTTTCATAGTACCCAGCAATTTTGCGAGCCAGAAGCCGGTCAGGGTAATCCCTTGAAAGACGACCAGCTCAGGGGTGAGTTGGCATGGCTTTCCGCTTAAGAGTCCATAGTTGACCACGGTGCCGCCTTCGCTCAAAGCTCCCCCAAGCCTCAAAGTTCCCTCACCTGCAACGGCATCGATTGCTAATGGAATATTTGCATCACCGACTTCGGAACGCACCCTCTTCGCAAGATCATCTCCATCCAATAGAACCACATCCGCACCTATTTTGCGTAATTCCTCAACCAGTTCTGTTCGCCGGACTACATTGAGNGTTTTGACCCCTTTGGTTTTNGCCAACTGAATGATATAGCGTCCCACAGCAGAATTNGCCGCATTCTGAATGACCCAGTCTCCAGGTTTTAAGTTAACATACCGCTCAAGCATGAACATCGCTGTGGCTGGGTTAACTTTCAACATGGACAGTTGCTGCACATCCGCATCTTTAGGAACCTTGACGACTGCTCCAGAGGAAACCTGAATCTCTTCAGCCCAGTTTGTTCGACCAAGGCTCATCACACGGTCACCCAATGCAAGTTCGTTAACTCCTTCGCCAACCGCCGTAATGGTACCCACGCCTTCTATACCAAGTCTTGCGGGCAGAGGTGGTCTGGATGCGTACTTACCCTCGATCAACAGCAATTCAGCCGGGTTGATCGGTCCTGCCTCGACTTTAATGTTTACCTCACCTGGGCCTGGACTTCCCAATGCAGGACCCTCAACCATTCTGCAAACTTCCCAGGGTATGCCAAATCGGGTCAACTCAACGTATTTCATTTCCTATTCTCATTTATTATTTTTAAAAAAACTCTGTTTTAAATCGTTACCTCAACCCATTTTTGAATCCTGTTTTGTTTNAACTAAGGATTTATCTTGATGGGCCCCAGAAACTTGTTCAAAACCTTTAATATTTTTAAGACGAAAACTTGTCTAGCTCTTTAAAGTTTATCTAAAATAGCTTCTCCCAACTCTGCCGTACTAGATTTCCCGTCCATATCAGGAGTAAGTGCTTTTCCTTCCTTAATCACCGTTTTAAAGGCATTAATAATGTCATTAGAGGCATCTTTTTGACCCAAATGCTCAAGCATCATTGAGGCAGACCAAATCTGACCTATTGGATTGGAAATTCCTTTTCCGGCTATATCTGGAGCAGAACCATGAACTGGCTCAAAGCACGATGGAAACTCTCGCTCAGGATTGATGTTAGCACTGGGTGCTATTCCAATCGTTCCAGTAATTGCAGGACCTAAGTCTGATAAAATATCACCAAATAAGTTAGATCCTACAACCACATCAAACCAATCAGGATTTCGAACAAAATGAGCCGTTAAAATATCTATATGGTATTTGTCCGTCTGAATATCAGGATAGTCTTTTGAAATTTCATCGAACCTTTCATCCCAAAAAGGCATTGAGTGAATGATACCATTGGATTTTGTTGCTGAGGTTACATGTTTGCGATTGCGAGTTTTTGCCAACTCGAATGCATACCGCATAATTCGGTCGACACCACGCCGTGTAAAAATGCTTTGTTGAACAGCAAATTCTTCATCAGTACCCTCGAACATTCTTCCACCAACTTCTGAATATTCACCTTCGTTATTTTCCCTGACGATCCAAAAATCAATATCTCCNGGCTCACGCCCAGCCAGTGGACACTTCATACCTTCTAAAAGATAAACGGGACGCAAATTAACATATTGTTGAAATTTTCGACGTATGGGGATCAGCAGTCCCCACAAAGAAATATGATCTGGAACTCCAGGAAATCCAACAGCTCCCAACAAAATAGAGTCATGATTCTGAATTTCATCAAGACCATTTTCTGGCATCATTGAGCCAAATTGATGATAGCGTTCACAACTCCAATCTTTATGATCGAAGTCAAAAGATATGTTGTAACGCTTTGCTATTTTTTCTAAAACTCGAATGGCTTCAGGCATGACTTCTTTGCCAATTCCGTCACCGGCAATAACTGCAATTTTGTAATGATGTTTTTTCATAATAATCATTTCTTTGAAAAACTCTTTTTGCTTAAAAACTCGAAAGAGTTGCACAGGCTAGTCAAATTTCAATAAACCAAATNTTGNCGTCAGGCNGAGACCCTCATCGGCATCTAAAAATTTTCTTCGAGCNTCATCATAACTTTCGGAAAAGCACTTTGANATCGCATCCAACAAAGACATCTGTTCAATCATCCTCNATGTAATGTTTTTTTTCAGTATTGAAGGGCANCACCTCAANTGGAGCGAGACCTNGTAAAAACGNNNATTTAGAAGTTTGAAGTTATGAGTAAATTTTATATATCAATACCTTTGCTGTAATGACTATAATTTGGCGAAATATCAGGTTTATTTCAAATCTTACACATCATTGCCAAAAACATAGATTTTTTCATGAAAACGATCATAACCAACATAAAAGTTTACATTCTAAAAGGTCCTAAAGAAAAACGTCCGCACTGGGTGAGTAACTTCATCGTACCCAATGCAAATGAATTATTGGTGATTCTAGAGACAAACCAAGGTGTAGAAGGATTTGGATTAGCCACAAGTTACACAGACATGAGTCCCATTGTTCATGTCATTGAATCAGGAATTTCAGAAAAAATTCTTGGTTGCAACCCCCTTGAACCTGAAATGCTGTATCAGAGTTTATTCAATCTGACCGCATCCCGTCTAGCTTATGAAAAGGGATGGACTCGAGAGGCTCTAATACGTGTATCAGCAGCAGTGGACATTGCCTGCTGGGACATTATTGGGAAGATATCCGGATTACCTCTATACCAATTATTTGGAGGCTTTCGAAATAAAGTCCCTTGCTACGTTACTTGTGCCTATTACCGTGAAGGTAAGGATCATGCTGAACTAAAAGACGAAATTCAAATGCTGGTTGATCAGGGTCATCAAGGATTCAAAGCTAAAGTTGGAGGTCTGAGCCTTGCTGAAGATCTAGAACGTATGGAACTGGTTCGTGAAATTATTGGGCCAGAAAGAGATTTGATGATTGATGTGAACAGAGCATGGGACCTCAAAACTGCAATAGAGGGGGCCCGTTTGCTTGAGCCTTTGAAACCAACCTGGCTTGAAGAACCAGTTCGATGGATGGATGACCGTCGAGAACTGAAAATACTGGCACAACATACTTCCATTCCTCTATCCGGAGGTGAAAGCGAATCCACGAGCTACGGATGCCGCACTATGATTGATGAAAAAGCAATTCAGATCCTACAATTTGATTGCACAATGTTCGGGGGATTCACAGAAGGTAGGAAAATGACAGCACTTTGTGATTTGAATCATGTGGATGTTGCGCCTCATCATGACTGTTTTATCCATGCACCCTTGGTAGCCTCAAGTCCTGCTGGAAGAATTGTAGAGTCCTTTACTGACCCTGAACGAGATCCCCTTCAAGCTGAACTCTTCGAAAATCCTCCAAATATTGAAAATGGCTGGCTGACTCTTAATGAAGCACCAGGA
>FUFK010753311.1_pt1 | contig 33195 bp, 31 predicted proteins | sample 1021851 | NCBI WGS metagenome assembly FUFK01 (sample SAMEA51879418, study PRJEB19060) | metagenome | reverse complement strand
TGATAGCTACGATTCAAAAAAAGTTTATTTTATATCATCATTAATTGGTTCAATTGGCCTTATTTTATTTGCTTTATTTGCAAACGGATTTTATTCAGCCCTACTTATGTGGAGCATAGTAGGAGCTGGTTTTGCTGGCACATATATGCCAGGTCTCCAAATTTTAAACGAAAGATTAGATGCAAAAGGTAAAGAAAAATATGTATCAGTGTATACTGCTTTTTTTGGTTTAGGCACTGCGACATCATTTTTCATTCTTGGTATTTTGAAAGAGTATAATTTAGACTGGAGCTATAGTTTTATTGTTGTAGGATTTTTTCAACTATTAAGTGGTATTCCAATAATCTTATTTTCAGGCCCAAGAATCGAAATAAAGCCATATATTAAATTTAGTGGCATTTTTAAAATATTAAAATCAATTTACAATGTTTTTAAAAACAAAAAAGCAATGCCATATATTATAGGTTATGGAGGTCATACATATGAACTTTTTGGATATAGATCCTGGACTTTTGCATGTGTTGTTTTTTTAAGCTCTACTTATAATGTTTATTTAAGTAATATTTTTATTGCAAATTTTTTGGCTATTATTGGATTAACTGGCATATTTTCTTCAATAATTGGCGCTCAATACTGTATAGGAAAAAATAGACCTTTAATAATTAGCTATATGGGACTTATTTGTTTTTTTGGCTCTATAATCACAGCATTTTCATTTTGGATTAACTTGTATTTAGCACTTCTTTTTATATTTATTTATAATATATTAATCATAATGGATTCTGGCTCTTTAACAACTGGGACTGTCCTTAATGGTTCATCTCAAGACAGAGGTTCAAGATTAGCTCTACATTCTATTATAGGATTTTTAGGTGGGGCATTAGGAGGGCCTATTGTAGGGTTAGCTTTAGATAGCTTTGGTGGCGAAAATAGTAAATTATCTTGGAGTGTTGGTTTCGTTGCGTTGGGCTTAGGGTCGTTATTATCATCATATGTTTTGAAAAAAAATTCAAAATACAAATTAAAGTAATAAAGGAGTTTACATGAATAAAAAAGTTATTTTAAAGCAAAGACCAGTTGGAGAACCAAAGTTAGAAGATTTTGAATTATTTAAAGAAGACATTAGAGACCCTAAAGATGATGAAGTTTCTTTAAAAACAATTTATATGTCTTTAGACCCTTACATGAGAGGCAGAATGAATGATGCTAAAAGTTATGCAAAGGCTGTGGAAATTGGAGAGGTAATGGAGGCAGGTGCAGTAAGCCAAGTCATAAAATCAAAATCAAAAAATTTTAAAGAAGGTGATTTTGTTGAAGGAAGAACTGGTTGGCAAGATAACCCTACAGTTCATGAAAATAAACTTAGATTGATCGATCCATCAATGGCTCCATTATCAACTGCGATTGGTGTTTTAGGAATGCCTGGTACCACTGCGTACGTAGGTATGAAAAATTTTGCTAAACCACAAAGTGGCGAAACTTTAGTTGTATCAGCAGCCTCTGGAGCTGTAGGTGGTACTGTTGGTCAAATTGGTAAAATTCATGGTTGTAGAGTAGTTGGAATAGCTGGTTCAGACGAAAAATGTCAATTTACAAAGACTGAGTATGGTTTTGATGATTGCCTAAACTATAAAGATACAAATTTTAAAGAAAACCTAAAAAATTCTTGTCCAAACGGAGTTGACATTTATTGGGAAAATGTTGGTGGAATTTCCTTTGATGCTGTTATGCCGTTATTTAACGATTATGCTAGAATACCAGTTTGTGGCTTGATATCATATTACAACTTAAATTCTTTAAAACTCGATGGACCTGATCGTGTGCCATTGTTATTTAGACAAATGCTTACAAAACGTTTGATGTATAAAGGGTTCATTGTATTTAATCATTATGATCAAAGACAAGAATCCATTGAACAATTATCTTCTTGGATAAAAGATGGTAAACTCAAATATAAAGAAGATTTTATTGAAGGCTTAGAAAATGCATCAAAAGCTTTTATTGGTTTATTAAATGGGAAAAACTTTGGTAAATTAGTTGTTAAACTAAATGATGATCCAACTAGCTAATTTAAATCTTTAAATTTTCTTCCTTCATTTACAAGTTGCTCAAGTAACTTTGGGCAACTCCAAAAACTAGAATTTTCTTTTTCATAACTTTTAATATTATTTAATATTTTATCTAATCCTATTTTATCTGCATAATTCATAGGGCCACCTCTCCATCTAGGAAAACCATATCCATTATTATAAACAACATCTATATCGGAAGGTTTAATGGCAATCTTTTCTTCCAAAATTTTCACTCCTTCTAATACAAGTGCTGTGATATATCTATCAAGAATTTCTTGGTCTGAAAATTCCTTTAGATTAATTCCAACTCGCTCTCTTTCAGATTTGCAGATCTCTTCAATTTCAGGATTAGGAGTTAAAGGCTTTACGTCTTTTCCATATAAATAATAACCTTTCCCAACTTTTTGGCCAAACCAACCTCTTTCACAAACTCTATCAGGTATTTCTACATATCTATCATTTTTACTTCTAAAAGGNGCNTTTCNTTTTCTNGTTGCCCAACCAATATCTCCACCAGCCAAATCAATTACTTGGAATGGTCCCATTGCACATCCAAACTCTCNAATAACCCTATCAATATCATAAATACTNGCNCCATCCTCTACCATATGATANGTNGCAACNAGATANTTNGATAAAATTCTATTTCCAATAAANCCNTCACAAACACCTGATCTTACTGGTATTTTTTTCATTTTTTTTCCTANAGAAAATGCNGTTGCAACNGTNTNAGCNGANGTTTTTTCTCCAACNATTATNTCTANTAATTTCATAATATTTGCNGGAGAGAAAAAATGCATNCCAAGCATTCTTTCAGGGTTATTAATAACTTTNGCAATTTCATTAATATCAAGATAACTGGTATTAGAAGCTAAGATTGTNTCAGAAGGACANATNTTATTTAATTTTGTAAATATTTCTTTTTTTANATCCATTTCTTCANATACGGCTTCTATNATAAGTTCNCTATCAGCTATCTTTTCTAATTNTGTTACNCCAATAAAATTACCTAATAATTTATTTTTTTCTTCTAAACTAATTCGACCTAAGTCNACATTTCGTTGATAAGTNCTTTCAATTTTTNTAAAAGACTTTTTAATCAACTCTTCNTCTCTTTCTACCATGATAACTGAAAGACCTGCATTTAACGCAGCCATTGAAATTCCAGTGCCCATGGTACCACCACCAATAACACCTACTTTTTTAATATCTTTTGATTTGGCTGTCTTAAGTTCAGGAATTTTATTAACCGCTCTTTCTGAAAAAAAAGTATGGATTAATCCTTCTCTTTGAGGACTATTTAAACAATCTTCAAATAATTTTCTTTCATTATTTATCGCTTCATAAAATTCTAGTTTTAATCCTTGTTCCACGCTTTCAATAATAGCATTAGGAGAAAATAGATTTTTATGTTTTGACTTATATTTATTCCTTATTTCATTAATAATTTCAGAGTAGTCTTCTTCTGATTTTACTTTGGAAAGATTCTCAGAGGTTCTTTTAATTTTACTATTATTTTGAATTAGTTCTTTAGCATAATTAATTCCGTTAGATATTGTGTCAGTATGTTCAAAAATTTTATCAATTATACCGTTTTCAATTGCTTCTTGCGATGGAACATGTTTACCGGTTAACATCATTTCTAAACCCATTTCTATACCAGCTAATCTAGGTAATCTTTGAGTTCCCCCTGCTCCAGGCAATATTCCTAATAAAACTTCAGGAAGACCAACTTTTGTATTTGGTGTTGCAATTCTAAAATGACAAGCCATGGCAACCTCAAGACCACCTCCTAAAGGCGTACCATGCAATGAAGCAATGACATATTTATTAAGTTTTTCTATTTTATTACAAATTTCAGATAAAGTAGGACCTCCTAAATTTTTACCAAATTCTCTGATATCAGCGCCAGCTAAAAAAGTTCTATCTGGAGCACATATAATTACTGCTTTTACTTCTTCTTTTTTTTCTAACTCATTAACTGCATTTAAGAGACCGTTTCTAACTTCTAAACTAATTGCATTTACTGGAGGATTTGAAATTTTAATGATTGAAATTTCACCATCATAACTTACTGAAACAGGATTCATTTAATTTCCTTTATTTACTTAATTTATTTTTTGCGTCTTTATATTCAGATTTTAATCTATCAATTAATACTTTTGCAGGAGCAACATTTTTAATTGAAGATATACCTTGCCCTGAACTCCAAATATCTTTCCAAGTTTTGGGCTTAGAAGTGCCCCTACTAAAATTCATATTTGATGCATCACTTGTTTCTAAATTAGCAGGGTCTAATCCTTGTGCGGTTATTGACGGTTTTAAATAATTTCCATGAACACCAGTAAAAAGATTTGTATAAATAATATCTTCAGATGATGAGTTAGTTATCATTTCTTTATATTTTATATCAGCATTTGCTTCTTCTGTGGCTATGAAAGCTGAACCTATATAGGCTAAGTCTGCACCCATTGCTTGAGCAGCCAGAACTGCTCCACCATTTGAGATAGATCCTGATAACAACAAAGGACCTTCAAACCATTCTCTAATTTCTTGAATAAGAGCAAAAGGCGACAATGTTCCAGCATGACCTCCCGCACCAGCAGCAACAGCTACTAATCCGTCTGCTCCTTTATCGATAGCTTTTTTTGCAAAAAAATTATTAATCACATCATGAAGCACAATTCCATTAACTTGATGAGCCACTTCATTCACTTCTGGTCGAGCACCTAAAGACGTTATCCAAATAGGAACATTCCATTTAGCACAAATATCAATATCTTTTTCTAGTCTTACATTTGATCTATGAACAATGTGGTTTACTGCAAATGGAGCAGCAGGGTTATCAGGGTTTTTTTGATTATATTTATCTAACCCTTCTGTAATTTTTTTTAACCAAATTTCAAGCATATTTGGTTCACCCTCCTCTTCTCTAGCATTTAAAGCAGGAAAAGAACCAACAATACCATTTAAACATTGAGCTAAAACTAAATCAGGATTTGAAATAATAAATAAAGGTGAACCTACTATAGGTATCTTTAGTTGATTTAAGGGTTCAAGTAATGGCATCACAACCAAAATATTATCAACATTTGATCTAATGTCACTATAAAAAGTCTAAAGTTTTAAACTTGAAAAATTAAATATTAGTTTGCATAATATTATTTATATAGAGGATTATTATGAAACTTTCAAAAGAACAATTAAAGCAATTTCATGAAGAAGGATATCTTTTTTTACCTGAAGTTTTTACAGCTGAAGAAGCAAAGCTTTTAAAACAAGAATCAGAAAATGTTTATTCTATGAATAGAAAAGAAGTTTGGAGAGAGAAAACTGGTGTAGCTCGAACTGCTTTTGCAGCTCACACTTATAATGAAGGTTTTAAAAGACTGGGAGCACATCCAAGATTAGTCAACCCAGTAAAGCAAATTTTAGAGGGTGATGTATACATGCATCAATTTAAAGTCAATGCTAAAGCAGCGTTTGATGGTGATGTCTGGCAATGGCATCAAGATTTTGGAACCTGGCATAGAGATGACCAAATGCCAGAGCCAAGAGCCATGAATATTTCTGTATTCGTAGATGACGTTACAGCAGCAAATGGTCCCCTGCTATTTATTCCGAAAAGTCATAAATTTGGAGTTGTTGAAGCAGGGCATGATTTAGAAACAACTAGCTATCCTCTATGGACATTAGACCGTAAAAAAGTAAAAGAACTTGCTGAAAATGGAGGTTGTGTTGCGCCGACAGGACCTGCAGGAAGTATGCTGTTATTCTCGTCTTTGCTTGTTCATGCAAGCCCACCAAACATATCACCTTTTGGAAGAACTATCGTTTATTTATCTCTTTGTCATGTTGAAAACCATATAAGAGCATTTAAAAGAGATGAATGGATAGCGCATAGAAATTTTGAGCCAATTATTCCAATGGATGATAATTGTTTAACTGAACTTGCTATTAAAAATCAAACCGCAGCTGAATAATCCAAAATTAGTGTTAGTAAAATCAAAAAACACTAGTAATTTTAGGGATGGCTCCATTGGTTCAATGAAAAAAAATAAACTCTTTCGTTCTGCTAAATTGAGTAATTTAGAAGATGAAGATTTAGATATTTTAGAAAAAAATAAAATATTTAAAATTATTGATTTAAGAGATCCAGTTGAAATCGAAAAAGCGCCAGATAATTTATCAAGTAATCTTTTAAAAAAATATATTAATTTGCCTATATCTGCCAATACTCTCTCGAGAATGGCAGATGCATATCACAATTGTAATTTCCAAGAAAATGAAACAATTTACGAAAATGTTATGAAAAAAAGTTATGAATTTTATCTTAAAAATCATTCTGAAGTATGGAAAAAATTTTTTACAATTCTTTTAGAGTCAAATGGAAAACCAGTAATTTATCATTGTTCAGCTGGCAAAGATAGAACAGGAATAGCCAGTTATTTAATACAAAGTTTATGTTCTCAAAAAGAGGAATTAATATTTGATAATTATTTGTTATCTAATCAATTATTAAATCAAAGATACGCCACAGCTGAACAAAAATATACCTTAAAGAGAAATAAAAAAATGACGGATTTAATGCTTAAGGTAATAGGACAAGTTAAATTAGATTATTTAAAAAATTCAATTACTTTTATTAAAAAAGAATATGGATCTAATGAAAATTATTTTCTAAAAAAACTTAATTTTAGTGAAAAAGATTTAAAAAATATTAAGCATATATATAGTTAAAAAATGTTCCTCGAAAAAAAAATTAATGAATTAATTGATAATAAAAAAACTGTCAATGTAACGTTAATAGGTGCAGGAAAATTTGGTTCAATGTTTTTAAGCCAAGCTCCTTATACTAAAGGTTTAAATGTTTTTACAATATGTGACCTAAACATTGATAAAGCTAAAAAAGCTTGTCTTGAGGTTGGCTGGAGCGAAGATCAAATTAATAATACTATATTTACTGAAGATTTTGAAAAAGCAATTAATGATGATGAAGTAGATGTTGTTGTTGAGGCAACTGGCCATCCTTCATCAGGAATTAAACATGCTAGGACATGTTTTAAATATGGCAAACATGTAATAATGGTAAACGTTGAAGCTGACGTATTAGCTGGACCAAGTTTATCTGCAGAAGCCAACTCTGCAGAAGTAGTGTTTTCAATGGCATATGGTGATCAACCATCATTAACTTTAGAAATTATTGAATGGGCAAGGGCTTCTGGTTTCAAAGTAACCGCAGCTGGAAAAGGTACAAAATATTTGCCTGAATATCATTATTCTACTCCAAAAACAGTTTGGGATCATTACGGCCTTACATCAGATGAAGCAGAAAAAGCTGGAATGAATTCAAAAATGTTTAATTCTTTTCTTGATGGAACAAAATCTTCTTTAGAGATGTCTGCAATAGCTAATGCATCTGGACTTAATGTACCAAATACTGGTTTACTTTTTCCTCCTTGCGGCATGGATGATCTGGCAAGTCTATTAAAAGAAAAAAATAAAGGCGGCATCTTAGAAAAAAATGAACAAGTTGAAGTTGTTTCATCTTTAGAGCGAGATGGTAGACCTGTGTTTAAAGACTTGAGGTGGGGTGTTTACGCAGTTTTACAAGCACCCAATGATTATGCAGCTTCATGCTTCAAACAATATGGAATGAATACTGATCAATCTGGTGAATTTTCAGCTATGTATAAACCTTTTCACTTAATAGGAATGGAATTAAATACTTCAATTTTTTCAGCTGCATTATTGAAACTCCCAACAGGACAAACAAAATATTTCAAAGGCGATGTTGTATCGGTATCAAAAAGAAATCTGAAAAAGGGTGAAAAGCTAGATGGTGAAGGTGGTTTTACGGTATGGGGAAAATTAATACCTGCAAGTACATCTCTAAACTTACAAGCTTTACCAATAGGGCTTGCAAACGACATGTATTTAAAAAATGACATAAATAAAGATAAGATTATAACTTGGAATGATGTTGAATTTGATTCAAATGATGAAATTATAAATTACAGACATCAAATGGAAAATAAATTTAGAAATTAATTTTTTTTATAGGTCCTTTATCTAACCTCCAAACAAAATCAAATTGATTATATCTTGGAAAATATTTTGTAATTAATGGGTCATGTCCTGGAATAATTAATTCTTGGGATGAGGCTAATGTTTTAATTATTTTAAAACCATTTAACATTTCTTCTAGATCTACAACTATTGGGAATGGTTTATTCTTAATAAAATTTTCATAAAAATGAGTAGCATCTGACGCTAAACATAAATAACCATTTTCAGTTTTAACTTTTACTGCTTGGAGACCTCTAGAATGTCCTCCAATCATATGAGTTGAAATACCAGGTAAAATTTGACCTGTGCCATTATAAAAAATTACTCTTCCCGAAAAAACATTTTCAACCATTTGAGAAATGTGTTTTCCAGTAAATGGCATCTTAATTGTTTCATGACACATGCAAGGACCTGTTGCATAAGACATTTCCATTTCTTGTAAATGAAATTTAGCATTTGGAAATTCATTTAATCCTCCTGCATGGTCATAATGAAGATGAGTAATTATAACATCTGAAATTTTTTCTGGATTAATACCAAAATCTCTAATTGCTTTTGAAGGAGATCTAATAATTGGTCTATTTCTTCTATTTGCTTCTTCTTGATCGTAACCAGTATCAACTAAAACAATTTGATCATTATTTTTTAGAACCCAAATAAAATAATCTATTGAGTGCTGTTCATGTGCATGATCATCAAAAATAAAACTATCATTTCTTGTTCTATCATTTCTCTCAGCATATTTAATTGCATAAACTTCCCATTTTTTTTCAAGCGAATCCATATTTAACTCTCAACATCTTCTAATCTATCTGTTGCTGGTGGTGGTGTTCTAGTAATTTTATTAATAGATTCATAAATTTCTTTTGTAATACTAATCTTCATTGAATCTAAAGAAGGTATTAACTGCTTTAAATTTCTAGCAGAGATTATTGGTGACAAAATATCTTGATTATATATTACCCAAGCTACCGCTAAAGAAATTGGATTATAATTTAATTCTTTAGATAATTTTATAAAATCTTTTACAACTTTATTCATCCAATTCTGGCCATACCTTTTTTGATATTTTTCATTATGATCTAATCTTCCAATTTCATTTTTTTGTGTCTCTCTAAAATCTTGATCATATTTACCTGTTAACAATCCACCACCAAGCGGACTATAACTAATTACATTTAAATTTTCAGAATGTGCCATAGGCAAAATTTCAACTTCAACTTGTCTCTTAACAAGATTATACATAGGTTGTAAAAACTCAATTAAAGGAAAATGGTTAATTTTTGAAATATATTGTGCTTTCATTATCTGCCATGCAGCAAAATTTGAAACGCCCAAATGAAAAAATTTTTTTTCATCTTTTAATTTTTTTAATGCGTTTAAACTTTCTTCTAAAGGAGTATTGTCATCCCAGTGATGTATAAAAAAAATATCAACATAATCTTGATCCAGTCTTTTTAAACTTTCTTCTAGTTGATTTCTTAAATTTTCGGGATCTGCGCCACCTTGAGAACCAGCTTTTGTTACTATTAATAACTTCTCTCTCTCTTCTTTGATTAATTTTCCTAAAATTTTTTCAGATAATCCTTTTGTATATACATAAGCTGTATCAAAAAAATTCACTTCATTTTCTCTACATTTTAGGTACATTTCTTCCGAATCCTTTGCAGAAGCCCCATCACCAAACTGCATAGTACCAAAACATAATTTAGATGGAGTTAAATTATTTGGCCCAAAAGTTTTTATCATATGTTATTTATCCTCTCTATTAATTTCTTTCATCCATGAAAGTCCATCATCAGTATTTGTTAAAGGATTATATTCGGCTCCAACATAACCTTGATAACCAAATTTATAAATTTCTGATAAAATATTACTATAATTTAACTCTCCAAAAATTGGTTCATTTCTTTCTGGAACTGATGCCATTTGAACATGGCCTATAAAATTGAAGTTATCTTTAAATCTAGTTAAAACATTTCCTTGGCTTATTTGAACATGATAAAAATCAAACATTATTTTTACATTGTTATTACCAACTAACTGACAAATCTCTTTTGCCTGTTCAACATTTGTTAAAAAATATCCAGGAAAATCTTTCTGGTTTTTAGGTTCAATTACTAATCCTATATTTGTGTCGTTTAGTTGAGATACAGCATATTGTAAATTTTCAACAAGTGTTTTTAAAGAGTTATGATTTTGTTCAGTAATGCCACACATAAAGTGGATATTTTTAGAACCTATTACCTTAGCATATTCAATTGCCTGATCAATCGCTGATCTTGCCTCCTGTACTCTAGAGGGAACAGCATTTAAACCGTTATCACCCTTACTTACATTACCTTTGATAGTATTAATTCCAATAATTGGAAGATTAATTTTATCAATAGCTTTTTTTAATTCATTTGCGTCAACTTCATATGGAAATTGAAATTCAACTGCATCAAAATTTTTTTCCTTAGCCTTATAAACTCTTTCTAAAAGAGGTAATTCAGACCATAAAAGACCAAGATTAGCAGAAAGTTTCATTATTAATCCCAATTAACATTAAATTTATTTACAGTTTCTTTTATTTGATTTTCGTTTAACAAATTTGGTTTAAAACCTCTTGTAATCAACGAAAGTTTAGCAGTATTTTCAAGCTCTTCAATGGCATTTGTGGCACTTTCAAGACTCTTTCCAGAAACTACTGGCCCATGATTTGCGAGTAAAACTGCTGATCTTTTTGAAGCGACTCCTCTTATAACATCGCCTAACTTAGGATCACCAGGCAAATAAAAAGGCAAAAGTTTAACTTTACCTAATAGCATAATCGAATAAGGTGTGAGTGGTTGAAAAATATTATCAACATCTAAATTTGGTAACATGGAATAAGCAACTGAATAAGTTGAATGCAAATGAACTACAGCTCCAACTCTATTAGAATTTTTTTCATAAAAGGCTTTATGTAAAAACAGTTCTTTAGTTGGCTTCATTGTACCAATAACTTCATTCTTAGAAGTTATTTTACATACATGATCTGGTTGCAATCTTCCCAAAGAACAACCAGTAGGAGTGATTAAAAGATCTCCATCTTCAGTAATAGCTGAAATATTGCCAGTTGATCCATGAGTTAATCCCCTATCAAATAAAGATTTACCAATGATACAAATTTGATCTCTTAAAAAATTTTCGGAAAAATTATTTGACATTAATACTCCATTAACGAAAAGCCAATTGCTAAAAACAAACCTACAACAACATGACTGCATGTTGATAATACTTTAGTTAATTTGGGGTTTGGTGTTTTATTTCCCATTAATCCTTTTCCAGTTGCAGGTAAAAAAAAGAACCAGGGTACTACAACAGATATTAGTCCAAAAAGAAATCCTGATAGAAGTGACGTATTAAAAAAATCAAAAAAAGTTAAGCAAATCCAGTATGCAAATCCATATCCAATACCAACTATATAATGAAATATCCATCCAATAGGAAGTTCATACTTTATAGGTTTTTCATTTTCTAAATTAATATTAAATATAATTCCTTTATTTATTAACATTAGCAGCCATCTTCCAGTAGGAGCCCAATTAGTAGGAGGTATTTTATACAAAACAAATAAAAGTCTTTGCCACAAATCCATAGCAATACAACATAATATTCCAGCAAAAATAATATCTACAACCAAAATTTTACCTCGAAATTTTTAATCTTTCATTTTTGACTATTATTAGTTAACAATAATAATAAGTTAAATTCTATAAGATTATAAAATATTGAGGATAAAATGAGTGAATTCGATGGACAGATTGCAGTCATTACTGGTGCAGCCCAAGGTATAGGTTATGCAACTGCAGAAAAACTTAAACAAGATGGTGCCAAAATCGTTATTTGGGATATGGATAAAAACTTAGGAGAAACTGCAGCTCAAAAATTAGATTGTGATTTTCTTCAAATGGATATGACAGACGATAAAATTGTAGAAAAATGTACGTCTGAAACATTAGGTTTACACGGTAAAATTGATATACTTGTTTGTAGTGCAGGTATTGCAGGCCCCACCATGCCAACATGGGATTATCCAGTTAATGAGTGGTTAAAAGTAATGAATGTGAATGTTAATGGTGTATATTATTGCAACAGACATGTAATTAAAACAATGCGTGAAAAAGGATATGGTAGAATTGTAAACATAGCTTCAATTGCTGGAAAAGAAGGTAATCCAAATGCAGCAGCATATTCTGCGTCAAAAGCGGCTGTAATTGCATTAACAAAGTCTCTCGGAAAAGAAACTGCTGATCAAGATATAGCTGTAAATTGTATTACTCCTGCGGCTGCAAAAACAAGAATTTTTGATCAAATTAGTCAAGAACATATAGACTACATGTTGTCTAAAATACCTAGAAATAGATTTGTTAAGGTAGAAGAAATTGCATCTTTGATAAAGTTTCTAGTAAGTAAAGAAAATAGTTTTACTACAGCTGGTGTATTTGATATTTCTGGCGGAAGGGCTACTTATTAGATAATTTAAATTATTCTTTATTTTTTTCATTCAATTGCTTTTGAAGTGTAGCAATTTGTTCTTTCATTAGATCGATATCAGATTTGTAATTTTCTTGTTTCGGCTCTTCTTTTGGTGCTTTTTCTGATTTTTTTGTTTCACTTGAGTCTTCAGTATTAGAATTATCATACCATGGATACATAATATTTGACATCATTTGAGATTGAAAATCTTGCCAATTTTTCAAGGTTTCAGTGCTTTTTTCATTATTAGAATTAACATCAAAATTAGAATTAAAGCTCTTTAAAAACTTTTCTTGATTTTCCTTCATAAAATTAAACGTTTGTGACAAAATCTCAGGCATGAAATTTTTAGATGCATCACTATAGCTTTTGATAATTTCCGTTAAAATATCTTTAGGAATAGATGCGCCTTTTTTAATTTCGTAATCTGATATTATTTGAAGAAGATATTGATTTGTGACATCTTCATTTGTTTCTTTGTCAATAATTTGGACTTCTTTACCATCTCTAATAAACTCAGCTATTTGGTCAAGTGTTACATACTCACTTGTTTGAGTATTATAAAGTCTTCTACTTGAATATTTTGTTATTATTATTTTATCAGTCATTAATTTAGATTAAATAATAAATAATTAATCTTCAACTGATAAAAAGGCGGTAAATTAACCGCCTTTTATCTTTATAAAAACTTATTCAGATATTTCTGTTTCAGCAGTAGGTGTTTGTTTAGGTGTAGTTGCTTTTTTTGAAGCTTTGTTCATTTCATCCTTAGCTTCTTTTCCAGCTTGCATAAATAATTCAATTGTATCTAATTGAGTCTTTTTTGCTATTTCAGCAAATTCAGACATAAATTTTGGTGAAGTTTGAGCTTGTTCAGTCACAAAATCAGTAGCTACTTTTACGTAATCTTCTGGTTTTGATTGCGGCTTAACAAGTTTATCCATACCACCAATTGTTTCTTTAGTCCAAGCTTGTGATACTTCAACATTTTTTTTGAACGTATCAAACGCTATCTTTGAAAACTTAGAATTATATTCATTAGCACTTTTGTAAAAATCTTCTAGGTTAATTGGACTTTTAGAAAACATTTCTTCAAAGTTCTTTTTATAATCATCAAAACTAAACATATGCACACTCCTTTTTTTCTGCACTGCAATATATATATACTGCAATGCAGAAATGTCAAGTATATTTTTCTGCAAACGCGAAATTATTTAAATTTCTTTTTTACATAAGACCCTGGAGCATTTTCAATTACCTGAAATTCGTTATTATGATTAAAATTCATTTCATCTAAAGAACCACTCTTCTTTTGTATCCAAGATGCCCATTCGCCCCACCAAGACCCTTCATTTTTCTTTGCTTTGTAAAACCATTCATTAATATCTTCCATTTTTGTCTCATTGGTCCAATATCCATATTTAACAGAGTTTTCTGGATTTATTATACCTGCTATATGACCACTTCCTGCTAAAATAAATTTTTTTTCTCCAGTTGTTTTATTCAAACCAAAAAAGGAAGATTTCCATGGAGCAATATGATCAGTATGTGTTGCAACAGCAAAAATTGGTAGTTTAATATCTTCTAATGATACAATTTCATCAAAAACATTTAGTTTTCCTTTTGAAAGCATATTTTTTTGATAAAAATTTTCTAAATATTCTAAAGCCATAACTCCAGGTAAATTAGTGGAGTCACTATTCCAGTATAATAGATCAAATGGTGGTGGTTTTTTTCCCATAAGGTATGATTTTATGGCGGGTCCATAAACTAGATCATTTGATCTTAAAAAACTAAAAGTTTTTGCTAGGAAACTTCCTTCCATGTAACCATACTTTTCAATTTGTTTATTTATAGATGATAAATATTCATCTGTTACAAATATAGACAAATCTCCTGGATCTTCAAAATCTGTAAGTGTTGTAAAAAATGTACTTGATTTAATAAATTTAATATTTTTCTTACTTAGATATGCTAATGTTGAAGCTAGCAAGGTGCCTCCAATACAATAACCAATAGTATTAATTTGATCTTGCTTACAATAACGTTTAACAACATCGGAAGCTTTTAACAATCCGTTATCGATGTAATCTTCAAATGATACATTCTTATGTTCAGTTCCAGGATTTACCCAAGAAATTACAAACACTGATAAATTTTTCTTTAAACAAAATTGAATGAAGCTATTTTCACGCTTTAAATCTAAAATATAAAATTTATTAATCCATGGAGGTATAATTAGCAAGGGTACAGAATAACATTTTTTTGANAGAGGTTCATAATGAATAAGTTGAAATAATTCATTCTGAAATATTACTGATCCTTTTGATTGAGCAATATTTTTCCCAACTTCAAATGCATCATCATCAGTTAAGCTTACGTTTAACTCACCATCATTTTTTTCTAAGTCATTGACTAAATTCTCAAGACCATCAACAAGCGACTTACCTTTAGTATCAATTGCTTCTTTAATAGCTTCTGGGTTAGTTCCTAAGAAATTGGTTGGAGAAAAAAAATCTACCATTTGTTTAGTAAAAAAACTTATTTGTTTCTTATCGGGTTTTGATAGACCCTCTATACTATTGACAGTTTCTTCAATAATATTAGACGAGGTGATATATTGATTTTTAATCATTTTGAAATACGGGTTATTCTCCCAAGTGCTTTCTTTGAACCTTCTGTCTGACACATCAGCTTTATTTTCTGTTTGATTTAAAAAATCTTTTTGAGCATCTGACCATATTTGAAGAGTAGATTTGTAAAATTTAACTTGATTTTCTATTAATCTTGATGGGTTTGAAAGCATCTCAGAAAAATATTTAGACGCTGCTTTATAATATAATTCTTGGTTTGGTTTTGCATAATCTGAATCATTATTTTTATTAGCTAGTGATAAAACAAGTCTTTTAGTCAACAAATCAATCCTATTTAGATTTTCTTGTAATTCATCAAATTCACTTGTTTTATTATTATTATTCATTTTTTGTTTCCCGATTAGTAAATTATATAATAGAATTTTAGTTAATTGCTAGGAATGTATATGCAAATATCAACTTATGATTTTTTTGAAACTTCAAGACAATATAATGAATGGATTAGTTCTTCTTTGAAAACTTTTTGGGGAAACCCTATTTTTGGTCTTAATCCTAGTCCAATTCCTCAAGTAATGTTTACTTATGGAAAATTGACTGAGCATTATCTGTCAAGAGTAACTTCAAAACCAGATTGGGGAATAAATTCTTTTGTAGCTAATGGAAATGAATATAGCGTCTCAAAAAAAGTAATCTTAAAAAAACCTTTTTGTGAGTTGATTAAATTTGAAACTAATAGAAAAAAAGCAAATATTAAAAAAGTTCTCATTATTGCTCCTATGTCAGGACATTACGCAACTCTGACAAGAAACACAGTTTTATCTTTATTACCGGATTGTGAAGTTTTTGTGACAGATTGGTTGAATGCACGAGACGTATCTCTATCGAAAGGTAAATTTGATATTGAAGACTTCACTAAATATTTAATTGAATTTTATAAGTTTCTTTCGCCAGATTTAAATGTAATGGCAATATGTCAACCTGCACCATTAGCTCTAGCGGCTTTATCATTTATTTCTAAAAATTATTATAAAAAGAAACCAAGTACTTTAACATTAATTGGAGGCCCAATTGATCCAGAAGCAAACCCTACATCTGTAACTGACTTTGGAAACAAACTGAGCCTAGATTATTTAAAAAATACCATGACAATGCCAGTTGGTGTAAATTACAAAGGAGTAGGTAGATCGGTATATCCTGGGATAATTCAATTATCGTCCTTCATATCAATGAACTTTAAAACGCATCTTAACTCTTTTTTTGATCAAGTTTTTAGAGAAATTGAAGGTATTGCCTCTGAAAATGATCGTCATAATAAATTTTACAATGAATATTTAGCCGTGATGGACATGACTGCAGAATTTTATCTTACAACAGTAAATAGAATTTTTAAAAAAAGAGAAATTGCAAAAAATATATTTTCTTTGGAAAATGAAGTTTTAGATCTAAATGATATCAAAGATATCCCGATTTTTATAATCGAAGGTAAAAATGATGATATTTCAGCCCCTGGTCAATGTCTTGCAGCTTTAGAGATCTTAAAAAAGATTCCTGATAACCTTAAATTTAGTTATTTACATGAAAATGCTGGACATTATGGAATTTTTAGTGGAAAGGCTTGGAGAGAAGATATCCGTCCCGAGTTCATAAATTTCATTAATAAATTTTAGTTTATTATTGATTATTTTTTGATCAATTATCCAAATATTCATCATTTCTAAATTAGAAATAATCTTTTTTTAAATTAACTGTTGATAAATAATTCTTTAAAACCTATTTACACATAAATAGGAGATCAAATGGACGATATTAAACTTTCTAATTTTAATTCAAAAAGTAAAGANGAGGTTGTTTTTACAGAAGACAGAATAGCACTTGTATCTGGTGGAACAAGAGGTATTGGTAGAGGTATTTGTGAAATTTTAAAAAGAGCTGGTGCTACAGTTATTGCTGGATACGCTTCAGATGATGAGCAAGCAAAAAAATTTACAAGAGAAACCAATATTAAATCAATTAAATGGGATGTTTCTAATTTTCAGGAATGCGACAATGTTGTTAAAGAAATTATTTCAGAGTACGGAACACTATCAATACTAGTCAATAACGCTGGCATAACCAGAGATAGTACAATCAAAAAAATGTCAATTGATCAGTGGCAAGACGTTATAAACGTTAATCTCAATTCTGTTTTTAATATGACTAAAGTTTGTTGGGATGAAATGACATCTAAACATTTTGGTAGAATAATTAATATTTCTTCTGTTAATGGACAGGCAGGCCAATACGGACAGGTGAATTACTGCGCTGCTAAAGCAGGTATAATTGGAATGACAAAAGCTATAGCTCAAGAAGGTGCTCGCTATAATATTACAGCTAATACCGTTGCTCCAGGTTATGTTGACACAGAAATGGTTGCAGCAGTTCCACAAAATGTTTTAGATAAAATAATTAGTACAATTCCTGTTGGGAGATTAGGTCATCCACAAGAAATTGCTAGAGCAGTTGCTTTTTTAGCAAGAGAAGACTCTCAATTTGTTACTGGATCTACCATNTCTATAAATGGTGGACACCATATGTATTAGAATAGTTTATAATAATTATTAGATTTGAACATTGGGTCAAATCAAAATTCACTAAGACCTGCCAACAATATCACTATAAACAAGCAAAAAGCCATACTCTTATTAACTGCTGATTGTCTTCCTTTACTTAAGCCCCACTGTCTTAGCTTTACGCCAAGCCATAACCAAATAAAATGAACTGGAACCCAGACAAAATTTATTATTAACGTTTTTATTAAAATTTCTTGCTGCAAATTAAAACCTTGCAATGGAAACCCAGTAAATAAAATACCATTTACCAAATAAGCTTTTGGATTGATTACCTGTAAGAATATTGCCTCAAAGAAGGTAGGTTTTTTTTTTGATTGTTTAAATTTTATTTCGTTTCCTGCAGTGGCTATCCTCCAAGCTATCCAAGTCAAATATGATAAAGATATTATTAAAAACACAGGTTCAACCCATGGGATTTCAAATAAGAAACCTTTAAAACCTGTTACGACAAGAACTAAAACTGTATTTGTTCCAATAAATAACCCAGCTAAATATAATGTACCGGTTTTCCATCCAAAACCTGATCCTGTTGCTGCTAAAGACAAAACCCCAGGCCCAGGCGTTATTATCATTAAAAAGATTGCAATTGTAAAAGCTAACATTTTTTTTGATTATTTTAGATAAACAGTTTTCCAGGATTCATAATCAAATTTGGATCAAAAGATTTTTTAATTGCCTCCATGACATCAACTGAATTACCTAATTCATTATACATATATTTTCTTTTACCTTGCCCAATTCCATGTTCTCCTGTACAAGTTCCATCCATTTTAATGGCTCTATCAGATAACCTGTCTAAGAAAGGTCCTAATTTAGAAACTTCATTTTCGTTATTTGTATCTAGCATTACAGCAACATGAAAATTTCCATCACCAGCATGACTTGCTATGGGACCAATTAAATCATTATCATTTAAGTCTTTTACTGTTTCAACAATGCATTCTGATAGTCTAGATATTGGTACACAAACATCAGTAGAATACATTTCTGTACCAGGCATATAAGATCTTGCAGCCCAATATGCATCATGTCTAGCTTTCCATAATTTATTTCTTTCCTCATTATTTGAAGTCCATTCATAATTATTGCCTCCAAACTCAAGTGCAATTTCACCAAAAAGCTCTGACTGTTCATCAACAGATTTTTTGCTTCCATGAAATTCCAAAAGTAGCAATGGTTCTTCTGGCAAACTTAATTTTGAATACAAATTACAAGCTTTAACCTGTATCGCATCTAAAAGTTCAATTCTTGCTACAGGAATACCAGATTGAATTGTAGTTATAACTGTATCTGCTGCATCTTTTATAGATGTAAATGATACTCGGCCGCCAGCTATAACTTCTGGTATGCCATAAAGCTTTAATGTAATTTCTGTAATTATGCCCAAAGTTCCTTCAGAACCAACTAAAAGTCTAGTTAAATCATAACCAGCAGAACTTTTTTTTGCTTTATTTGAAGTTTTAATTATTTCTCCATTTGGCATTACTGCCTCTATCGAAACAACATTATCCTTCATTGTTCCATATCTAACCGCATTTGTTCCAGATGCTCTCGTTGAAGACATGCCTCCAATTGATGCATTTGCACCAGGATCAATTGGAAAAAATAGACCCGTATCTCTGAGATGAGTATTAAGTTGTTCCCTTGTAACTCCTGGTTGAACCGTAACCAATAAATCATCCTGATATACATTAAGTATTTCATTCATATTATTCAAATCAATAGATAAACCACCAAATGGAGCATTAACATGCCCTTCAAAAGAGGACCCGACACCAAAAGGAATAATAGGACATCTGAAATCATTACAAATTTTTACTGCATCTGATACGTCATTTTTATTTGATGCGAATAAAACTCCATCTGGTAATTCAGATTCGTGAATAGTCATTGTATGTGAATGTTGTTCTCTAATACTTTTAGAATCGGAAAATTGCTGGCCAAATTTATCTTTTATTTTAGAAATACATTCTTGAATATTTTTTTTATTATATGTTTTTCCTAACCATTGGCTTTCATTATCTGACATAATAAGCCTTAAAATATTTTTCCTGGATTCATAATATTAAATGGGTCTAAAGCTTTTTTAATATTTTTCATAAAATCAACTGAACTACCTAATTCTTCTACTAGATACTGTTTTTTTCCTTGTCCTATTCCATGTTCACCGGTGCATGTTCCATCAAGTAAGATTGCTCTTTTTGACAAATCGTCAAGAAATTTATTTAAGTTATTAATTTCAATGTCATTTTTAGGATCTACCATTAATTGAACATGAAAATTCCCGTCCCCTACATGTCCAACAATATGACCAAATAAATCATATTTTGTTAAATCGTTTTGTGTTTTTTCAATGCATTCTGACAACTTTGAAATTGGTACACAAACATCTGTTGCAATATATTCATGATCAGGCTTACAAGATTTAGTCGCGTAATAGGCGTCATGTCTTGCTTTCCAAAGTTTATTTCTTTCTTCATTATTGGAAGTTGATTCAAAATTGTTTCCTCCAAAATCTGCTACAATTTCTGAAAAGAACTCAGATTGCTCCTTTACAGACGATTCACTTCCATGAAATTCGAGAAGTAATAGTGGTTCTTCTGGCAAATTTAGTTTAGAGTAGTTATTACAAGCCTTAACCTGTTCTTGATCTAATAATTCAATTCTTGCGACAGGAATACCAGCCTGAATTACCATAATTACTGCTTCAGTAGCGTCCTTTATTGAAGGAAAAGTTACTCTACCTCCTGCTATAACTTCAGGAATACCATATAATTTAATTGTAATTTCTGTAATAATACCAAGGGTGCCCTCAGATCCAACAATTAGTCTTGTTAAATCATAACCAGCTGAACTTTTTTTTGCTCTATTAGATGTTTTAACTATTTCACCATTTGGCATTACACATTTTAAAGAAATAACATTATCTTTCATTGTTCCATATCGTACTGCATTAGTGCCAGAAGCATTTGTGCTTGCCATACCACCTAGAGATGCATTTGCACCTGGATCAATTGGGAAAAAAAGTCCTGTATCTCTTAGGTACACATTCAACTGCTCTCTTGTAACACCTGGTTGCACTACTGCATAACCATCTTCGGGGGATACATGTAAAATTTTATTCATGTTATTAAGATCAATTGATATGCCTCCATATAAAGCATTAACATGCCCTTCTAGCGACGATCCAACTCCAAAAGGAATTATAGGACATTTGTATTTTTGACAAATTTCAACTGTTTTTTTTACATCTATTTCGTTTTCTGCAAAAACAACTCCGTCAGGTAACTTTGAGGTATGTATTGTAGTCGTGTCAGTGTGTTGTTCCCTTACACTTTTAGATATAGAAAATTGCTGGCCGAATTCTTTTATCAATTCAGTAACAGCATCTTTTTTATTAAAATCAAAATTTAAATCAGATACTTCAAGTTCTTTTTCTAATACACTCACTTTTGATCCCTATTAAAATTAATGTACTTATGATATTACTACATTAAATATAATAATTTTAAATGAAAAAAAATATTAAAAATTCAATTTTTGCTGGTGAATGCATGATCGAAGTCAGTGGTAATACTGATAATTTAGATAAAAAGCAAATTAAAATGAATTTAAATTTTGGCGGTGATACGTTTAATGCAGCTGTATATTTTTCTAGATTGACAAATAAACTATTTAACACTTTTTATTTTACTGGGTTGGGTAAAGATCATTTATCTGAAATGATGATAAAAAGATTTAAATATGAAAATTTAAAAATTGACCTAATACAAAGAATTAAGGGAAAGTATCCTGGACTTTATTCTATTCAAACAGATAAAAAAGGGAATAGAAGTTTTTCATATTGGAGAAATGAATCAGCCGCAAAAGAAATGATAAAAAATTGTAATTTAGATAATTTAGAAAAATTCATTGGTAATACTGAATTATTTTATTACACAGGCATTTCTCTTGGGATTTTAAAGCCTAAGGATCAAAATAAATTAATTGAATTATCAAAAAAATCTAAACTTACAGCTTTTGATTTTAATTATCGTAATAGTTTCCATGGTAACAAAATTAAATCTCAAAGTTTGTTTAAAAAAAGTAATTTTTTTTCTAAAATAAATTTCATATCATTTGATGATATAATTGAAATATTTGGAAAGTCTGATCCATTTCAATTCATAAATACTTTTAAAAGAAAAGATAACATAATTATTTTAAAGCATTTTGAAAAAATATTTTATTCTGAATTCAATAAAATTGGTTCAATAAATATACCAATTATTAAAGCAATTGATACAACTGCTGCAGGAGATTCTTTTAATGGCTCTTTTTTGGCATATCATCTAAAAAATAAATATTTATCAATTGAAGAAAAAATTTTAAGCTCTCATATCATAACAAAAAATGTACTCAAATATAGAGGCGCAATCATTCCAAAGACAAAAATGAAAATATAATCAGAGGTATAAATGAAAATTGAAAAAAATGTATTAATCATGTCATCATTTCCAAATAAAATTACTAAACTTTTTGATGAAACGTTTAATACGTTTAAATCATATGAACAGGAAAATGTAGAAAAATTCATTGAAAGCTTAAGTGATAAAATTGAAGCCATAGCAGTTATGGGAGGAACTACTGTTTCAAGCGAACTCATAAAAAAACTACCTAAATTAAAAATAATCGCGAATTATGGTGTGGGTTATGATGCTGTTGATGTCAAACAAGCAACTTTATCTAACGTTAAAGTAACAAATACCCCTGATGTACTAAATGACGAAGTTGCAGACACAGCAATTGCCTTGACATTATGTGTATATAAAAACATTGCTTTAGCAAATCAATTTTTATTAGAGAAAAAATGGCTCAAATCTGAATACCCATTATCAAAAAAGTTTTCAGGAACTAAGTTTGGGATCTTAGGCATGGGAAGAATTGGAAAAACAATTGCAAAAAGAATTGAATCTTTTAATTGTGAAATTTGTTATCACTCAAGAAACCAAAAAGATGTTAAATACAAATATTTTTCAAAATTAGAAGATTTAGCTGAATACGTTGATACACTATGTGTAATTACTCCAGGAGGTGAAGAAACAAAGCATTTAGTTAATGCCAATGTTCTTCAAAAACTCGGTAAAAATGGATTTTTAATTAACATTGCAAGAGGTACTGTTATTGATCAAAAGGCACTTATTTATGCGTTACAAAATAATATCATTCGTGGTGCTGGTTTAGATGTTTTTGAAAACGAACCAAATGTACCTGACGATTTAATTAATTTAAATAATGTTATTCTAACTCCTCACATTGGATCAGCAACTGTTGAAACTAGATACGACATGGGAAAACTTGTTTATGATAACATTGTGCAAATGTTGACAACAAATACTACAATCAGTCCAGTTAATTAATGATTATCTCTTGGTAAAGATTTTTTAACTTTTTGATAACTAGCAGCATTTTCTAAAATTCCTCCATCTGCCATATGCCCAACATGATTTCTATAAATCTCTTGCCACGGTGTTTGATGACAAGGAAATTTTGGTGGACCACTTTTTTTCCTTTCTTGTATCTCATCATCATCAACCAACATATTAGCTGTGAATTTATTTAAATCAATTTGTATCGTATCACCAGTTTTTAGCCAAGCTAAACCCCCACCAACTGCGCTTTCAGGAGATGCATTTAAAATTGAAGGACTCCCTGAAGTTCCTGATTGTCTTCCATCACCAATGCATGGTAGTTCTGTGATGCCTTGTTTAATTAATTTATCTGAAGGTTGCATATTTACTACTTCAGCTGAACCAGGCCAACCTATTGGGCCAGCTCCTCTAATTACAAGAATGCAATTCTCATCCATGTTTAGTGAATCATCATTTACACGATCATGATAATCTTCAGATCCTTCAAAAACTATAGCTCTGCCTTCTAAAACTCCCTCTTTGCCAGGTTTAGATAAAAACTTTTTTCGAAACTCATCAGAGATAACAGAAGTTTTCATTATTGCTGATTCAAATAAATTTCCTTTTAAAACGATAAAACCTGCTCTTGTTTTTAATGGGTTTTTAAACTCTGAAATTACATCTTTATCTTTAATTTTAAGTCCATTAAGACACTCAGACATTTTCTTTCCTGATACTGTAATTACATCTCCATGTAGTTTATTATTTGATAAAAGCTCATTCATAACAGCAGCAGTTCCACCAGCTCTATGATAACTCTCACAAAGATATTTTCCTGCAGGTTGTACATTAACCATCAATGGAATATCATATCCGACATTCTGCCAAGCATCTGTTTCTAAATCAATACCAACATGTCTTGCTATTGCAGTTATATGAATTTGAGCATTAGTTGATCCTCCGATAGCAGAATTAACAACTATAGCATTTTCGAATGCTTTTCGTGTCATAATTTTAGAGGGAGTTAAGTCTTCTTTAACCATTTCAACAATCCTCAAACCTGTTCTATAAGCCATTTGACCTCTTTCTCTATAAGGTGCTGGAATATTAGCGTTACCTGTCAAACTCATACCTAGAGCCTCAGCTAAAGAATTCATTGTAGATGCTGTTCCCATTGTATTACAATGTCCATCGGATGGTGCAGAGGATGTAACTATATCCATAAACTCATCATAATTAATTCGTCCAGCAGATAACTCAACTCGACTGTCCCATACAGCCATACCAGATCCAGCTAATTTTCCATCATGCCATCCATCAAGCATAGGGCCACCAGATAATACTATTGCAGGAATATCAACTGTACCAGCCGCCATTAAACATGCTGGAGTAGTTTTATCACAACCAGTTGTTAAAACAACGCCGTCAATTGGATATCCATGTAAAATTTCAACCAACCCTAAATAAGCAAGATTTCTATCTAATGATGCAGTAGGTCTTTTTAATGTTTCTTGTATTGGATGCACTGGGAATTCAAGAGCAATTCCTCCTGCACTTCTTATTCCCTCTCTTACTCTTTCTGCTAATTTTACATGAATTCTATTGCAAGGAGAAATATCAGAACCAGTCTGAGCAATTCCTATAATAGGTTTCCCAGAACGCAACTCTTCAGGTGTTAGCCCAAAATTTAAAGACCTTTCAATATATAAAGCGGTCATACCTGGGTTTTCGGGATTGTCAAACCATTGTTGACTTCTTAGTTTTGAGTTAAATTTTTTTGACATATCTTCTCCTTAAACTTTATATCATCAAATTTCTATAGGTAAGCTATCATCAGTTGCCCATTCACTCATAGAATTATCATAAATTTCAATATCATCATAACCCAATTGAAGTAAAACAAATGCATCTAATGATGCTGCTATACCACCACCACAATAATTTAAAACACGTGAATTAATAGAAATACCTTTTTTTTTAAATACTTCTAAACATTCACTTGGAGTTTTAAAACATCCTTTTGTTATATCAGTTAACTCATGAAAAGGAATATTTAAACTTCCTGGAATTCTTCCACGTCTACCATACCTTGGATTTTCTCCATTATGTAAATCTTCTGTTAAAGAGTTTAAAATCACGCAGTGCTTTTTATTCATAGATTCTAACACTCTATTTTTATCAACAAAAATTGTATCATCAATTTCTTTCTTAAAATCAGATTTTTCAAATTTATTTATTTTACTTTCGGTAGGTAAATTATTTTTTTCCCATTCATAAAAACTACCATTCAAAATGCTTAGATTTTTAAATCCTAAAACATATAACATCCACCAAATTCTAGTGGCCCATTGAAGTCCATTCCTTGAATATAACACTATGTGGAATTTATCACCTATGCCTAAATCTGAAAATTTTTCTGCTAGAGTGGGATAATCAGGAAGTGTAAACCTATACTTACTCGAATTATCTGACAAATCATTTTGAAGATCTAAATAAGCAGAATTTTTTATATGTGAAATTTGATATTGTTTAAACCCACTCTCTACAATGTAAGGTAATGAAGGATTCTGATCTTGATAGTGTAAGTATGTAGTACAATCATAAATTCTAACTTTATCATCATCCAAGTTATTTTTTAACCATTCAAAAGATGATATATATTCTGGAAACTTCCAATATATTTTGTTCATACTTAAATATTATTTAAAATCAATTAAGGTTTCAAATATAAACTTCCTCCACCNTTTCTTGACTCTAAAATATCGTGTGCTTGAGAAACATTTTTAAGATCAAAACACATTTTTTCTTCAAGTGAATAAACATTATTTATAAATTGATCAAATACCGACCTACTCATATTTTCAAACAAGCTTCTTTGATTTGTGTAGTGAAATAATATAGGTCGAGAAATAGATAAAGATTTTTGAGCAAGTTTTGACATTTCAACAGGAGGAATTGGACCTGATGATTGACCAAAGTTGATCAAATAACCACAATTGGAAGCTAAATTATAAGATTGTTCAAAAGTATCCAAACCTACTGAGTCATAAACCAGATCAAATCCGTTACCTTTAGTTATCTCTTTAGAATATTCTATTATATTATCATCATTGTAAATAAATGCATTTTTACATCCATATGATTTTGCCAATTTTATTTTTTCTTGAGAACCAACTGTCCCTATTACAATTTTACCAATAGAATTTAAATACTGACACAGTAATCTTCCAACACCACCTGCAGCTGCTGTAACTAGAATTATTTTTTTATCTTTTAAATTGAAAACTTGCTCAGTTAACATATTAACCGTAAGAGCTCTTGAAAAATTTGTAGCCATAGTTGCATCATCAAGTTCATCAGGTATCTTGGCCACAATTTTGTGATTAATTACTCTATGGGATGAGTAGGCCCCATAAGATCCCGTAATATAAACAACTCTATCACCAACTTTTAAATTATTTACACTTTTTCCTAATTTTTCAATAATTCCAGAAGCTTCAACTCCTGGTATTCCAGGTAGATTTAATGTTTTATATAGTCCTGTTCTTACGTAAATATCGTGAAAATGAATTCCAATTGCAGTTTGTTTTATTAAAATTTCATCATCAGCTGGGTCATTTACAGTTATTTTTTCAATATTTAATACATCTGATTGACCATACGTCCTTTGTACTATAGCTTCTGGCATAATCTTACTCCACTTAAAATTTATATTTTTAATCTAATTTAATTGTTAAATAAATTTAAAATCATATAATAAAAAATTAAAATTTAATATTTATTTATCTAAGGAATAACAACAATGAGTGTTGATGATATACTAACTATAAAACTTAATTCTAATGACAATGTCGCAACAGCATTTAATAACATTGCTAAAGGAGAAATCACACAAAATATTAAAGCTGAAAATGATATACCAAAAGGCCATAAAATTGCTTTAAAGAAAATTTTAAAAGGTGAAAAGATTATTAAATATGACCAAATTATTGGTCTAGCCAGAAATGATATAAATATAGGCGAACATGTTCATGTAGAAAATACTGAGTTCAAGTCAACAGAACATGATTATGAGTTTTCAACATCAATAAGGTTGCCAAATTTTGTTCCAGAAAGTCAAAGACCTACCTTTGACGGTTTTAAAAGACCTAATGGTCAAGTAGGAACACGAAATTATATTGGCATTTTAACTTCCGTCAATTGTTCTGCAACTGCAGCTAGGAATATTGCAAATGCTTTTGATGATAATATACTTTCACAATATCCTAACGTTGATGGAGTTGTATCTTTTACACATGGTACAGGTTGTGGAATGGCAGACTCTGGAGATGGCTTTGAAGCTTTACAAAGAGTCTTATTAGGCTATATCCAACATCCTAACTTAGCTGGAGTTCTTTTAATAGGATTAGGTTGTGAAGCCAACCAAATTAAGTTTTTACTTGACGCTTATAACTTAAATGAAAATCCTTTTTTTCAAACAATGACCATACAAGAAATGGGAGGGTTAAGAAAAACAATTGAAGAAGGTATTAAGCGCATACATTCAATGTTACCAGAAATCAATCAATTAAAAAGATCTCCTCAATCAGTTGAACATCTCTCACTAGCACTTCAGTGTGGTGGTTCAGACGCATGGTCAGGTATTACTTCAAATCCTGCCCTTGGTCATGCGGCAGATCTTTTAGTTAAAAATGGAGGTACTGCAGTTTTAGCAGAAACGCCTGAAATTTATGGAGCTGAACACTTGCTAACTAGGAGAGCAATAAACAAAACTGTTGGTGATAAATTAGTTGATAGAATTCTTTGGTGGGAAGATTATGTTAGTAGGAATAAAGGAAGTCTTAACAATAATCCTTCTCCTGGNAATAAGGCAGGTGGACTTACAACTATATTAGAAAAATCTTTAGGTGCTGCTGCAAAAGGAGGAACTACGCCATTAAATGATGTACTTCTTTATGCTGAAAAAGCAAAATCTAAAGGTTTTTTATTCATGGATAGTCCTGGCTACGATCCAGCATCAGTTACTGGGCAAATAGCTACAGGCTGTAATCTCGTAAGTTTCACAACTGGAAGAGGTTCTGCTTTTGGTTCAAAACCTTCACCATCTATAAAAATAGCTACTAATACTGAAATGTATGAACATATGAAAGAAGACATGGACGTTAATGCAGGAAAAGTTGTTACAAATAATGAAAGCATTGAAACAGTTGGAAGCGAAATATTTGACCTGTTAGTTAGGGTAGCTTCTGGGGAAAAATCAAAGTCTGAAAAACAAGGTCTTGGTGATTTAGAGTTTGTTCCATGGCAAATTGGAGCAACAATGTAGTAAAATAAATTCATAATAATTAAATTAAAATTAGGAGATCAAAATGAAGTTATTAAGATTTGGAAACGCTGGAGAAGAAAAACCTGGATTAATTGACCAAAGTGGGAAAATAAGAGATTTATCAAGCGTTATTGATGATATAAATGGTAATACTATAGCACCAGAAAGTTTAGATAAATTAAAAAATTTAGATACTTCTTCTTTGCCGGAAGTTAACGGTAATCCAAGAATTGGTCCTTGTGTAAACAATGTTGGTAAATTTTTATGTATAGGGCTTAACTTTTCTGATCATGCAGCTGAAACTGGTGCAGAAGCTCCAGAAGAACCAATTTTATTTTCAAAAGCGACCTCTGCGATAATTGGCCCCAATGATAATGTAGAAATACCAAGAACTTCTACTGCAACAGATTGGGAAGTCGAACTTGGAATAATAATTGGCAAAAAAACAAAGTATATTACTGAAGCTGAAGCTAAAAATCATATTGCTGGTTATTGTGTTGTCAATGATGTTTCTGAGAGAGATTTCCAAATTAAAAGATCAGGGCAATGGACTAAAGGTAAATCATGTGACACATTTGGACCAATTGGCCCATATCTTGTTACAACTGATGAGATTGATGATGTGCAAAATCTTTCTATGTTTTTAGATGTAAATGGTCAAAGAATGCAAGATGGCTCTACAAAAACAATGATTTTTTCAGGAGATCATATTGTCCACTATTTATCTCAATTTATGACTTTATTTCCTGGTGATGTAATTGCAACTGGGACACCTCCTGGAGTTGGTCTTGGTATGAAACCTCCAGTTTTTNTGAAACCTGGGGATGTCATGAAGCTTGGGATTGAAGGGTTAGGTGAACAAAAACAAACATGTGTTGCTGGATAATTCATGACTAAAGGTGCTGTTATATATGAAAAAGGCAAGCCCGATGTATTTAAATGGGAAGATATTGATGTTCCAGATCCACNAAATAATGAAGTATTAATTAAAAACACAGCTGTAGGTGTCAATTATATAGATACCTATCATAGAAGAGGAATGCCACATCCGTGGCCTGTTCCAGATTTACCTATAGTTCTTGGCATTGAAGGTGTTGGAATAGTTGAAGGAATAGGTTCTGAAATATCTGATTTTAATGTAGGTGATAGAGTAGCCTATGCTCTTCCGCCTCATGGAGCATATAGTCAAAAAAGAGTTTATCCAGCAAATAAACTTATAAAAGTACCTGAAGATTTGACAAATTTATCTGATAATGATTTGGCAGCTTTAATGCTTAAAGGTTTAACAGCACAGTTTCTTCTTAAGAGAACATATAAAGTAAAAAAAGGTGACGTAATTTTGATACATGCTGCTGCTGGAGGCATGGGATTAATTTTGTGTCAATGGGCTAAATATTTAGGAGCAACTATTATTGGAACAGTAAGTTCAGAAGAAAAGGCTCAAAAAGCAAAAGATGCTGGTGCTGATTATACTGTTATACATTCAAAGGGAGATTTTGTTAAAACAGTTCGTGAAGTAACTGAAGGTCAAGGATGTCCAATTGTTTATGAATCTATCGGCAAAGATACTTTTAAAAGGTCAATGGATTGTCTAAGACCAATGGGAATTCTAGCATCATACGGGCATGCATCAGGTGCGCCCGATCCAGTTGATGTAATTGAACTAGGAACCAGAGGTTCTCTTTTTTTAACTAGACCAGCAATAATGCATTATATGGAAAAAAGAGAAGATTTAGTAAACAGTGCTAATGATTTGTTTGAAATTTTAAAAACTGGTAAAATTAAATCTAATGTAAATCATTTATATCCTCTTTCAGAGGTTAGTGAAGCACATAAAGCTATAGAAGCAAGGAAAACAATTGGTGCAACTGTATTGATACCCTAAATATATTTATTATTTTTCATAAAAATATTTAGTTTATCTAAACCTCTTATTATGTCTTCGGTGCTTCTTGCATAAGAAAATCTAATTGTTGAATGACCATTTTTTGGATCAAAATCTAATCCTGGAGTTATCGCTACTTTTGCATCCTTTAACACTTTATTTGCAAATCCTAAACTATCATTACAAAATTTGTTAATATCTGCATAAATGTAAAAAGCACCGTCAGGAGAAGATATTTTAGAAAAACCTGCCTCTTTCAAACCTTTTATCATTAGCTTTCTATTTTCTTTATAAACACTCATATTACTTTTCAATTCATCTTTACAATCCATAGCATAAAGAGCAGCTATTTGACTTGCATGAGGAGCACAAATAAACATATTTTGAGCTAATCTTTCAATTTGTCTTACGTGATCTTCAGGAACAACCATCCAACCTACTCTCCACCCTGTCATTGAAAAATACTTAGAAAATGAATTAATTACATAGCATTGATCAGTTATTTGAAGAGCTGTTGTTGCCTTTTTTTCATACTCTATTCCATGATAAATTTCATCACTAATAAAAGAGATATTATTTTCTAATGAAGTATTTATTAAACTTTCTAATTGATTGTAATTTAACATAGATCCAGTTGGGTTTGCAGGAGAGGCAATTAAAACTCCAGAAAGATTAATATCTTTCAAATCTTTTGAAAATGGTTGGAAATTATTTTCAAATTTTGTCTCTATTAATACAGGCTCTAAATCTTGTGCTTTTAAAATTTGTCTATAACTTGGATAACCTGGAGAACAAATTCCAACTCTGTCTTTAGCATCAAATAATGATGAAAAAGATAAAATAAAACCAGCTGATGATCCAGAGGTAATAATAATTCTGTTAGGATTTAAATCCAGATTATACCAATCACCATATAATTGAGAAATTCTTTGTCTTAATTCAGGTATACCTAATGCAACAGTATAGCCCAAACTATCATTCTTCATTATTTTTATAAGTTCTTTTTGTGCATCTATTGGTGCTGGCGTACCAGGTTGACCAACTTCCATATGGACAATATCTTTACCTCTTTCTTCAGCTTTCCTGGCATTTTCCATAACGTCCATTACGATAAATGGATCAACATTTCCTCTTTTAGATTTTTTCATAATACACAATATTAAAACATTGATTCTAATCTACTATTTACAAGTATTTCTGCAACTGCAGCACTATTTGGTAAAGTTAATGCATAAGATATAGTTTCTGCAATAGCTTCGGGTTCCATTTTGAATTCTCCGTCAGGAACAGTTACTTCATCTGTCATTCTTGTTCTAACCATTCCAGGACAAACTGATGTTGCTCTAACACCATCGTCCCATCCTGAAATTCTTATCGCATTAGTTAAAGACATTGCAGCAAATTTAGATGCTGAATAACCTAATATTTTTGGATTTCTTGGTCTTTTGCCTGCTAGAGACACAACATTGATTATTCTACCTGACCCTGTTTTTCTTAACTCAGGCAGAGCTTCCCTAACAAGTCTTAATGGCCCCTTAAAATTAACTTCAAACATTTCATCAAATTCTTCTTCACTATCACCTTCTAAATCACCTCCAAGTTCAACACCGGCATTCATAACCAAGCCGTCAATTTTTCCAAAATGTGAAATAGTTTCAGACACCCAATAATTAGATAATTTTTTTTCTTTTGCATCCCACGTACATTTTAAAACATTATCTCCACCAACTTTAATATCATTAGAGTTTCTTGCAGCTAAACTTAAAATGCAGCCTTTTTCTTTAAGAAGTTTAGCAGTTGCATAACCAATTCCCCTATTCGCACCTGATATCATTATAACTTTATTTTTTAAATCTATCATCAGAACCTCATTAATTTTTTAAAACTTCTAATGCTCTTTTCTTAATTTTATCATAATTATTGTCATTTTTTGGTGCTATCCAACTTCCGCCAACACACAAAACATTTTTTTGAGATAACCAAGATAAATAATTACCACTATTAATTCCTCCTGTAGGACAAAATGATACATTAGGAAATGGACCACTCAAAGAATTTAAATATGATATGCCACCAAGTGGTTCAGCAGGAAAAAGCTTAAGGAAATTACAATCAAATTTTAAACATGATATGATTTCTGATGCAGTTGAAACACCTGGTATATATGAAAATTTATTCTCCTGTGCATATTTTAAAATTTCAGTTTCAAAGCCAGGACTTATTCCAAAATCTGCTCCTAAATCTATAGCCTTTTTAAGTTGGTCAAGGTTAACAATAGTACCAACTCCAAGTATTAAGTTAGGAAATTTTTTACGAATAAATTTTATGTTATCAAATGCTTTTTCATTTCTAAGTGTAATTTCAACTGTATTTATTTTTCCATCAATCAAAGCATTAATAAGTTTTTCTGGATCTACATTTTTATCTATATCTAAAATGGGTAAGACATTAATATTCTCAAAGTTTATATTTTTCATTTTAAAAAATTTTCGATTATCTTTTATTTAAAATTGAATTATGCTTTTTATTACATATTATTCAATGTTTAATTAGGGAGAAATAATGGAAGTTTTAATTTTAGGTGCTGCTGGAATGGTAGGGCAAAAACTTTTAAATAAATTAATTATAAAAAAATCAATAAATGGTAGAGAAATTAAAAAATTTAAACTTTTTGATATAGTTAAGGCTCCATTTCCAAATGACGTAAATTTTGAAGTTGAAATAATCACAGGAGATATTTCTAAAAA
>FUFK010041331.1_pt1 | contig 33204 bp, 40 predicted proteins | sample 1021851 | NCBI WGS metagenome assembly FUFK01 (sample SAMEA51879418, study PRJEB19060) | metagenome | reverse complement strand
TAACAGGTCAGTCTGCAACCTCGGGCATAGGATCATTAACAATTGAAATAGGTGTNCCTATTACAGGACAGAGCGCAACATCTGGAGTCGGTTCTTTAATAACAGAAATAGGTGTCCCATTAACAGCACCATCAGCATTAACGTCAAATGTGGGGGCTATCGCTCCTACAGAAATGGTCATTGGATTAGATGGTCAAGAGGCGGTATCCGCTGTAGGATCTCTGGGAATAAGGGCTTATCAAAATGTTGTAATTGACGGAAATACAAGTTATAGTAATGTAACTAAAAATAATAGCGCNAGCTATTCCGATGTTGACATTACATCGGAGACATCTTATACAGATGTTACGGCAGCGTAGAGGATAAATTATGGCATCAAGTTATACAAATNTAGGTATCGAACTAATGGCTACTGGTGAAAATGCCGGTACTTGGGGAAATAAAACAAATACAAATTTACAAATAGTCCAACAGATTTCTGGTGGTTATCAAGAACAAGCTTTAACAAACGGTGGAACTTTAGCTTTAAGTAAAACAGATGGTGGAACTGGAGCAACTCTAGCAAACAGAGTTTGGAAACTTACAGGCGCTTTAACAGGATCATCAATTGTTACTGTTCCAGATAGTGTGGAAAATTTTTACATAGCTCACAATGGTTCAACAGGAGCTCAAACTGTTCAATTAAAAACTGCAACAGGAACTGGGACTACATGGGCAACTACAGACAAGGGCCATAAAATAGTATACTCTGATGGAACTAATATTGTTGATGTTTTTGCAGATTTTTCAGAAATAGGACTATCTAATCAAAACCCATTAAAGTTTAAAGATGCAGATGATTCACACTTTTTTGCATTAAAAGCACCAGCAACTATAGGTTCTAGTGTAACATTAACATTACCTAGCGCAGACGCTACTTCTTCAGGTCAGGCTTTGGTTTCTGATGGGGCTGGAACATTATCTTTCGCAGATGCGGGTATAACAACAGGAAAAGCTATTGCAATGGCGATCGTATTCGGATAAAAGGAGTAAATTATGGCAAACCCAAATATAGTAAATGTAACATCAATCGTAGGTGGAAACCTAGGTTTTAATTTATCTAACACACTGACTGCAACTTTACTTACAGTTGCTGCTGATAAAATTGTAAAAATAAATAGAATAACAGTTGCAAACGTAGATGGAAGTTCTGCGGCTGATGTAGATCTGTTTGTTGATGGTTTAGGAAATGGAGCAACAGGAATTACTGCTACAGGATCTTCGACAGTTTATTTAGCAAAAACAGTTTCTGTGCCGGCTGATGCAACGCTGGTCCTTGCAGATACACCTATCTATCTTATGGAAGGTGATATTTTAAAAGGTGGGGCGAGTGCTTCAGGAGACTTAGACTTATTCTTATCATATGAAGTATTAGACGACGCGTAGGAGGTTTTATAGGCTATGGCAAATGGCGGAATTATAGGACCCGTAAACATAACGTCTCGTGGTAAAAATACACAAACAGTTAGAACGTCAAATACACCTAGCGCAGTTACTACACAACCAGGAACAAGATTAGTAAAAACTTTAATTGTTGCTGGTGGAGGTGGAGGTGGATCTGGTCCTACTCCAGCTGATACAGGATTTTCAGGTGGTGGAGCTGGTGGTTTAAGAAATTTAGAAATACCTGTATGTGGAAATACAGCTTTAGGAGCTGTTACAGTAGGTGGAGGTGGATCTGCAGGATCTGCATGGCCAGCAGGTGGTGGTTCTAACGGAAATAATTCATCAATAGTAATAGGATGCACAACCTATACCTCAGCTGGTGGTGGCGGTGGTGGAGGTAGAACAAATCCCGGAAATGTTTGCAACACTAAAGGTAAAGACGGTGGATCAGGCGGCGGGGCTTCAACTTTTTGTACAAGTCCAAGTGGAGGTGGATGTGGTAACACTCCTCCGGTAGATCCTCCTCAAGGAAATAATGGAGGAACGGCTACTTGTGCCAGAGGTGGTGCAGGTGGTGGTGGACATAGCGCTGTTGGAGGTAACGGTGGTGCTAATGCCGGCGGTGCTGGTGGTGCAGGAACAGATTTAAGTGGTTGTTATCCAGGATCACTACCTGGAACGTGTTCAGTATTTGCCGGTGGCGGAGGTGGTGGAGCAAGATGTGGAGGTCCCCCAGCCGGAGTAATAGGAGCAGGTGGCGCAGGCGGTGGAGGTGCTGGTTCAAAAACTCCAAGCACTGCTACAGCAGGGACAACCAATTCTGGTGGTGGCGGAGGCGGTGGTGGAACTTGTGGCGCAGGTGGTGGATCTGGCGGTGCAGGTGGATCAGGAATAGTTGTCGTAAAAGAATTAGATAAAGCATCAGGAGTTTGGTCACTGGAAGAACAATTAGATGCATTAAGTCAAGGCACATGGCCTGTAATAACTCACAGCATAGATTATTTAGTAGTCGCTGGTGGTGGCGGTGGAGGTAGAAATAACGGTGGTGGCGGTGGAGCTGGAGGTTATCGTGCCTCTGGTTATGGTCCATCTCCATTACGAGGGTCATCATTAACTTTAGAGGCAGGAAGTTTTGCAATAACTGTTGGAGCAGGAGGAGCTGCTGGAAATCCAAACTGTGATGGTCGAGGCTGTTCAGGTACAAATTCAATATTTTCAACAATTACGTCAGCAGGTGGTGGAGGTGGAGGATCACCTACAACTAGTCCTAAAGATGGTTTAGCTGGAGGATCTGGTGGTGGAGCAGGACCTTCAGGATCTGGTGGAGCAGGTGATACACCTGATGTTACTCCGAATCAAGGTAATGCTGGAGGTAATGGAGCTTCAGGACCTAATTGTGGTGGAGCCGGCGGTGGCGGTGGAGGAGCAACTGCTGCAGGATCAAACGGAGCGGTTCCAGGATCAGCACCTTCTACTAATATGAATGGATGTGGTGGAGCCGGAGCGCCAAACACTATTACAGGTTCAGATGTATCATATGCTGGTGGTGGAGGTGGATTTAGAAGATACACACCAGGTTCAGGAATTAACGTGCCTTCAGGAGCATCAGGAGGAGCTGGAGGTGGAGGAACTGGAGGAGCAACAGGAGCTAGTCCTTCAGGACCAAGTACAGGTACAGCAGGAACAACAAACACTGGTGGCGGCGGTGGTGGCGGCGGTGATAATGGTGCTGCTGGAAATGGCGGACCAGGTATAGTGGTTGTTAGAGGTTGCAGTTCTAGAACTTTTACGGTCACTCCTTGCACAAATACAGTTACGTCTGCACCTGGAGGATGTAAAGTTGCAACGTTTACAGTTTCTGGGACGTTGACAATTAGTTAAGATTAAAATAATATAATATAGTTTAAGGAGAAAAAATATGGCACACTTTGCAGAATTAAAAGCGATGACGGATCCTACTGGATTTACATCGAATTCACATCAAATCGTACAAAGAGTAGTTGTTGTAGGAAATGATATTCCTGCAAACGATGGAATTTTAGGAGACAATGATATGCATGTTGATGGAGAAACATGGTGTATTAATTTTTTCCATGGTGGAATATGGAAACAAACTTCTTACAACAATAATTTTAGAAAACAATATGCAGGAATTGGAATGGTCTACGATCCTGTAAAAGATAAATTTTTAGTACAACAACCCCACGCTTCGTGGTCATTAGATGCTAATGATGATTGGAAAGCACCAATAACTTATCCATCAATTGAAAAAGAAAGTGGAGTTTATTATGATATTTCTTGGAATGAAGATAAATATAATAATGATAACACAAAAGGTTGGCAAGCAACAAGATCAGACGACACTGCAGAAACCAAAACTATATATGATTGGAACGGCACAGCTTGGGTGTCTGAATAGGAGAATTTAAAAAATGTCTTCTAGAAGTTTAAACAGAAGAGCAGGATTTATAGGATATTTTTCACCTATAACTTTAACAGCAGAAGTCCCTGCACAAGCAGAACAGATAACTACATTTAATTCCTCAGGAACTCTTACTACACAACCAAGAACTACATCCATAGAATATGTAGTTGTTGCTGGTGGTGGCGGTGGAGGCTACAATGGTGGCGGTGGTGGTGCTGGAGGTTTTTTAACAAATTTTCCAGGAGGAACTTCTAACCCAGTTTCTGGTGGCACAGGTTACCCAATCACAGTAGGTGGAGGAGGAAGTCCGGTGTCAGGTTCAGGAAATAGAGGTGGATGTGGATCGGATTCAACATTAGGCACACCGAGTCCTATATCTAGCAATGGTGGTGGAGGTGGTGGAACTAACACTATGACTAAAGCTGGAAAAGATGGCGGCTCAGGTGGTGGCGGTGGTGGTGTATCTGGAGGCGGTGGATCTGCAACACCCCCAGGACAAGGAAACCCTGGAGCGAGTTCGCCGGGTGCTAACGGAACTTTTGGTGGCGGCGGTGGAGCCGGTGCCGCAGGATCTTCTGGTTCTAACCCAACTGGTGGACCAGGTGGATGTGGTACAGCTAACTCAATATCAGGATCACCTGTAACGTTTGCAGGTGGTGGCGGTGGTGGAAACATTGACCAACCAGGACCTGCTGGATCAGGTGGACCAGGCGGTGGTGGTGCTGGTGGAAAAGGAAACGGAGCTAGTGGAACAGCAGGAACAACTAACCTTGGCGGTGGTGGCGGAGGAGGAGCAGGAATGGGTGCTTCATCTGGGGCCGGTGGTTCAGGAAAAGTTGTAGTTTTTGAGGCGGCACTTCCGTCTATACCTGAAGTATTTACAGCAGGTGGTGTATGGCCTATGAAACAAGTTTATGTTGAAAGGGTTGCAGGAGATTGGAAAGGAAGCTAATATCCTTTTGTGGATAATTTTATAGAAAGATACAGAATACAAACTTCAATTTGTAATAATTTAATAGATTATTTTAATAATAATTTGGAGTACAAAATGCAAGGCCAATTTGGAAACGGCGTTGTTAATAAAGATGTAAAAGAATCAATAGATTGTTTTTTCTACAATCAATCAACCAATAAACATATAATAGAATTTTTTGAAGTATTGAGTTTACATGTTCAAGATTATGTTAATAAATATAGTATTGATTATCCTTTACAAACATCTTTTCAAAATGTGGTACAGTATTATCCACCAAACGGTGGTTATAAAAAGATTCATTATGAATGCGTAGATCAAAGAACTGTGAAAAGAAAATTAGTTTACATGGTTTATTTAAATGATATAGAAAAAGGAGGAACAATTTTTCCTCGTCAAAATACAGAAATAAAAGCAGAGAAAGGTAGTTTGATTATTTGGCCTGCAGATTTTACTCATCCACACAAAGGTGTTGTTACGGATGTAGAAAAATACATATGCACAGGTTGGCTAGAAATGGTATGATTATAGATAAAAACATAAAGTCAAAAGTAAATATAGATTATTTATTTATAGAGGGAAAAGTTAAGATAGATGCTAAATATTTTATAAATCAAATAAACCAAAACTGTCATGTTTCTAATACCCATATTGTAGGTGAGATGACAAATTTTAATTTTTTTAATACAGATAAAAAGTTTGAAGAATTTTTAGTCGTTGTATTAAAAGAACTAGATAAACATGTTTTTTTAAGAAAATATAGTTTTAAAGAAGCATGGGGTTATAAGCAAGGTTTTGGACACAGAACTACAGAACATGATCACATACCTAATTATTTATCTGGAGTTTTATATTTAACAAACGGTGATCAAAAATTATTATTTAAAGAAATAAATCAAGAAGTAACTCCTAGCGTGGGCAAGTTTGTTATCTTTTCAAGTTTTTTAAAACATAGGGCTGAGAGAAGTTTAAGTAAAGAGTATAAGTATGGAATAGCTTTTAACTTTTCGTTTAATAATAGTTATGCAACTGATTGACAATTTTTTACCAACAGAAGATTTTTTACAAATAAAAAATAAATTATTAAATAATGATTTTCCTTGGTATTATAACGANGGTGTTAATAAACCTGATGAAGAACACACTCAATTTATTCATTATTTTTATAAGGGTGGTTTTCCAACAAACTCTTACAGCACGATAGTGCCCTTAATTAAAAAAATAAATCCAGTTGCTATAGCCAGAATAAAAGCTAATTTAGTTCTTCAATCAAAAAACATTATAGAGCATGGAATGCACCGTGACTATGACCATGAAAATTTAACTACAGCTATTTATTATGTTAATAGTAACAATGGATATACAAAATTTAAAAGTGGTGAAGAAATAAAAAGTTTAGAAAATAGACTAATAGTTTTTAAATGTAATTTATTACACTCAGGAACAACTTGCACTGATAAAAAGAGGAGGGTTGTTATAAATTTTAATTTTACATAATTAATAATATGATATATACATGCAGTTAAAATTATAAAAGAAAGAATATGAATCTTATAAATTATTATTGGTACTTTCAATCAGCAATTCCTATTCGTATCTGTGATGAGATTGTCAAATATGGCCAACAACTTCAAGATGAAATGGCAGTTACTGGTGGTTTTGGTAACAAAAAATTAAATAAAAAACAAATAAAAGATTTAAAAACAAAAAGAGATTCTAATATTGTTTGGATGAATGACAGATGGATCTATAAAGAAATACAACCATATATTAATCAAGCAAATGAAAATGCAGGTTGGAATTTTCAATGGGATTTTTCTGAGTCTTGTCAATTTACAAAATATAGAGAAGGACAATACTACGATTGGCATTGTGATAGTTGGGACAGGCCTTATCAAAAACAAAATCAAAATTCACCGGATCACGGTAAAATAAGAAAACTTTCAGTAACTGTAACTTTATCAGATCCAAAAGATTACAAGGGTGGAGAATTAGAATTTGATTTTAGAAATTTAGATCCAGATAAACCAAGAAAACCGGTGAAGTGTAAAGAGATATTACCAAAGGGTTCCTTAGTTGTATTCCCTTCGTTTGTGTGGCACAGAGTGTGTCCTGTTAAAAAAGGTGAGAGACATAGTTTAGTTATCTGGAATTTAGGGTGGCCATTTAAATGAGCATGACTTTTCCACAAAAATTAAATTTAGAGCAATATTTTCCGTGTCCGATATGGTGGGCTGATCAACCTAAATTTGTAAATAAATTAAATAAAGCTTCTGATAAATACATAAAAGAATCACAAAAAAATTTAAAGAAAACTATAGACAAAAGAAATAAAGACTTTGGTGATAAGGGAGATATGGGTCAAGTGTTTCATTCTACAAGTTTAATTAATGATCCAAAATTTAAGGACCTACAGAATTATGTAGGAGCAACAGCTAATAATCTTTTAATTGAAATGGGTTTTGATTTAACAAATTACACAGTATTTATTACAGAAATGTGGGTTCAAGAGTTTGCAAAAAAAGGTGGGGGACACCATACTTTACATACTCATTGGAACGGACATATATCTGGTTTTTATTTTTTAAAAGCTAGTGATGTAACTTCTTTACCTGTATTTGAAGATCCAAGACCAGGTAATTTAATGAATCTTTTACCAGAAAAAGATAAGACAAAAGTTACACTTGCATCAACACAAATTAATTACAAAGTTAAACCGGGAAGAATAATGTTTTTTCCATCTTATATGCCTCATCAATATATCGTGGATCTAGGTTATGAACCATTTAGATTTATACATTGGAACTGTCAAGCAATACCTAACAATGTTTTACAATACAAAGGAGAAAATAATGTCATTCAAAACAAATAAATATACTATTTTAAGAAATGCAATATCAAAAGAGTTAGCAGATTTTGTATATAAGTATTTTAAAAACAAAAGAGACGTTGCAAGAGTTTTATTTGATTCACGTTATATATCACCTTTCACAGAATATTGGGGTATTTGGAATGATGTGCAAGTACCGAATACTTATTCACACTATTCTGATATTGCTATGGAAACGCTGTTACAGGAAGTAAAACCTGTCATGGAAAAACATACAGGATTAAAATTATCTGAGACATATTCTTATGCAAGAATTTATAAACACGGTGATATTTTAGCTCGTCACAAAGATAGATACTCTTGTGAAATATCAACTACATTAAATCTTGGTGGTGACCCATGGCCAATCTATCTTGATCCAACAGGCAAACAAGGTCAAGCAGGTGTCAAAGTAGATTTAAAACCAGGAGATATGTTAATTTATTCTGGTTGTGATTTAGAACACTGGAGAGAAGAGTTTACAGGTAAAGACTGTGGACAAGTATTCTTACATTATAACAAATCATCTACAAAAAAATCCAAAGAAAACTATTTAGATAAAAGACCCCTATTAGGATTACCTGGGTGGTTCAAGGGCGCAAAGTTGACAAAACCAAAAAATTAGTCTATACCTCAGGTTTGCAGGGGGATTATCCACCACACAGTCCCTCTGCTTAAATATATTGAAATCACCTATAATCTGATATAACACCTAATAAACAGGTTTTTATATGTTACAAAAATTAGGGTTTTTACCAGGATTCAACAAACAAGTCACAGAAACCGGGGCCGAAGGTCAGTGGTTTGATGGTGACAATGTTAGATTTAGATATGGTTCACCAGAAAAAATAGGTGGTTGGCAACAGTTGGGAGAAAACAAACTCACTGGTGCGGGTAGAGCTATTCACCATTTTGATGATAATGCAGGTATTAAATATGCTGCACTTGGCACAAATAGAATTTTATATGTATATTCTGGTGGAACTTTTTACGACATACATCCCATAAGAACCACAATAACAGGAGCTAATTTTACCAGCACCTCATCATCAAATACAGTCACGGTAACTTTAGGATCAACACATGGATTACAAGAAGATGATATTGTTTTGTTTGATAGTGTAACCGGATTAACTGGTTCAACATATAGCAATGCCACTTTTGAAGACAACAAATTCATGGTGACATCAGTGCCAACTACTACAACTTTTACCATAACCATGGACTCTGTAGAATCAGGAACGCCTTTGAGCGCAGCTGGATCAGCATCTGTTCTTATATATTATACTGTAGGACCCGCACAACAATTAGGTGGTTTTGGTTGGGGTACAGGTTTATGGTCTGGTACTGCTTTAGGTGCTGCTACAACAACGTTAGCGTCTACAATCAATGACACTGTAACTGATATACCTTTGACTAACTCTGCAGCATTTCCATCTCAAGGAGAGATAAGAATAAATTCAGAAGATATAAGTTTTACGGCCAACAATACCACAACAAATATTTTAAGTGGTGGTGCGAGAGAAGTTAATGGAACAGCTAAAGCAGGACATAGTGCAGGTGCAACTGTAACAGATATTTCTAAATTTGTTGCTTGGGGTGATCCATCATCTTCTGACTTTACAATTGATCCAGGTTTATGGGTATTAGATAACTTTGGAACAAAACTTATTGCTTTAATTTATAACGGGCAGTGTTTTGAATGGGATGCAGCAGCATCTAACGCTACACAAAATAGAGCTACTATTATTGCTAATGCACCAACAAAATCTAGACACGTATTGGTATCTACTCCAGATAGACACTTAGTATTTTTTGGAACTGAAACCACAGTAGGTGATCAAGCAACACAAGATGATATGTTTATAAGATTTTCTGATCAGGAAAATATTTCTGGAACAAACGCTTATACCGTTACCGCTACTAATACAGCTGGCACTCAACGACTTGCAGATGGGTCTGAAATCATGGGAGCCATTAGAGGTAGAGATGCAATTTATGTCTGGACTGATACCGCACTATTTCTTATGAAGTTTGTGGGCCAACCATTTACTTTCTCATTTGAACAAGTGGGAACTAACTGTGGGTTGTTTGGAAAAAATGCCTGTATTGAGGTTGATGGTACAGCTTACTGGATGTCTGAAAATGGATTTTTTCAATACGATGGTCAATTAAAATCGATGCCATGCCTAGTAGAAGATCATGTCTATGATGATATAAATGCTACATCTAGAGATCTTATTAATGCAGGTTTAAATAATTTGTTTGGTGAAGTTAGCTGGTTCTATTGCACAGAATCTTCAAACCAAGTTAATAGGGTTGTTACATACAATTATCTAGATTCAACACCAAGGCGACCTATTTGGACAACTGGCACTTTACCTAGAGCAGCGTGGCAAGATTCTGCTGTATTTGATAGACCTCATGCAACTTTTTATGACCCTGATAGTAATGCTTCTTACGATGTTACTGGTAATACGGATGGTTGTACGATATACTATCAACAGGAAACAGGGACCGATCAAATTAATGCTGGAGGAGTGATTACAGCAGTGTTGGCAAATATTGTTTCTGGAGACTTTGATATTACTAGAAGAACAGTCAGAGGAGATTCTGTTGGCATGATGGACCTAAGAGGAGACGGTGAGTTTATAATGAGAATTAGTAGATTTATACCAGACTTTATTTCACAAACAGGAGACACTCAAATTAGTTTTCAAACTAGAGATTTTCCAAACAGTTCGCCAACAACGACAAGCTTTACAGCAACACCTTCTACAACTAAAGTAGACACAAGGTTAAGAGCTAGATCTATAGCTTTAAAAGTTGCAAATACATCTACAAGTCAAGATTGGAAACTTGGAACATTTAGATTGGATATTCATCCAGGAGGTAGAAGATAATGTCCACATTAACCGATCAACAAATAAGAGACGCAGGTCTTTTATTTATTCCCCAACAACAATATTTAGCAAGTCCTTTTATTTTACCTGAAGAAGAACAAGAGCAGGTAAATGAGAACATGACTGTCACTAATATTCCACAAGCTAGTGTGGGTGGTGGAGGTGGAGGTGGTTTAACAACCTTAATTCCTACTTTTACAAGCGAGAGCGCTGCTCCACTTCAATTTACTGGTGATCCAACAGCTCAGTTGACAGGTAGAGGAAGATTAGATCCAATGGGTTCTGGCTTTGAAGAAACTTTAGAATCTGTTACGGCTCAAAACACAAACCCATTTCTTAATAGAGATGCATTGGCGAGAAAAGCTTTCTTTGAAGAAGTTTATCAAGACCCTAGAGAAATTTCTTTTTTAGATAAAACTAAAAGTGGATTAGAAAGTTTTGGAAAAACATTTAAAGACACATTTTTTAGACCTAGAGTAAAAGGCACACTTGGAGATAGATTGTTAAAACGAGCTACCGGAACATTTGCAGGTATTCCAACACTCGCTAATGCACTTGGTAGATTTAGAAATCCATTTCTTCCTACTTCTCCAACATACAATCCAATGCTTGTTGATCAACTTAATTATTTAGAGGGGTCAAATGAATTTTTAATTGGTAGAGATCCAAACACTGGAGCATTAAAGTATGGTCCTGATAGTGTGCTAGCAGGTAAAAATGTAATATCAGGTTTTGGAACAAATAATTATCAAACAGCTCTTTTAAATTACATACAAAAAATGAGAGAATCAAGAGCATCTGAAGAACTTAAAAAAGAAAAAATAGAAAAAGCTGAAAAAGAATTAAAAAATTTAATAGATACAAATGTAGAAAAACAAAGAGAATCTAACAAAGCCAGAATAGAAAGAGCATATAAAGAAGAGACTGGGGGTAAAGCTGGTACTTATGGTACGGGTGAATCTGGTCGACAGTTTGATGATAAAGGACAAGAGGTAGATTACGTTGACCCCTTTGATCCAGGAGGTGGAGAAAAAGATGGTGGTTTTATTGATGGCACAAATAGAAGAAAGTTTAGAGTTGGTGGAGTAGGCGGACGAGCTGAGGAAGGACCCGTTGATAGACCCGGCGGAACAAGTGATACCGATAAGAGTCCAGAAGCTACAAATAGAGAGCTTGGAATCTTGTCTCGTGGTTTAGGCCCAAGGGGAACCACAGGTAACATTACAGGTTTTGATCCCGGACCACCAGACGATAGATCTACTCGAGAACAAACAGCTAGACACATGTTAAATGTAGACATAGCTCGAGGACTATATAACATAAACAAACCAAACCTTGTAGACAGAGCATTTAAAAACCCTTTATTTAGAGCAGGTCTTTATACCTATGACCCTTTTGGCCTTGGTAGAAAAGCGCTTCAAGTTTTTGATATCTTTGACAGAACTAGAGATATATTTAATATAGATCCAGAAGAGGTAATAGAAGAAACAGTAGAAGAAGACCTAGAAGAAAGAACAGGAAATAAAAAAGGAGGACTAGCAGGAATACTAGGATATTAATCATGGCAAAAATTGTACAATCATTAACAAGAGCAGAAGAAGAGTATCGTAGAGAAAACTTACAATCTTTAATTAGGGACTTAGATGGTGTGATAACAAAACTTAATTCTTCTTTTCAAGATGAAGTAAAACAAGAAATAGAAGCTAAAAGCTTTTTCTTAGACGCATAATGGCAGTAGTAAACCAGTATAAATTTTATGGTAAAACCACCACATCAGCAGAGTCTGTAGATATGTTGGAGCCAACTGTTAATGAGACTATTATAGTAAGATCGTTAAGAGTAACTAATAAATCTGGATCTAATACTCCAACAATTACTATTAAAAATAACAATTTTGAGATCGTTAATACTCAACAACTTGCAACAGCCACTAGTGTAGAAATACTTAGTTTACCCTTAATTGTAGAAGGAGGCACTAAATTATCTTACACAACGGCGGGCACAGTATCTGATGGTGTGGTTATAGGTATTAGTTATCTCAATATATTAAAGGAGAAAACAGACTAATGAAAGTATTGAACGCTGAGGTAGAGGAAACTTATAGACACAAGAAAACAGGCGAGATTTTTAAAGAAAAAAAGGACTGGTTAGCTAAGGGTTACAAGCCAGAGGACATGGCTCAGGACGTAAAAGTCATCATGCCACCTCTTGATTTGTTCGCTAAAACAAAGTAAAACCAATAAATTAAGGTAAAAATATGGCTATATCTAGAATGCAAGAACCCCGACAGTTGTATGGATTAGGAAGTTTAGTTAGAAAAATAACTAGACCGATTAAGAAAGCTGTTAGAGGAGTTAAAAAAGTTGTTAATAGCCCTTTGGGTAGAACTGCTTTGTTAGCTGCTGCTAGCGCGTACGGATTAGGGGCTTTAGGATCTGGAGGATTTAATCCATTAGCTAAAGGTTTTTTTAGTAAAGCTAATTTAGCAGAAGGTTTAGGGACATTTTTTAGCACACAAAACCCATTATTATTTAAAGGTGGTAAATTTAATTTAGGTAGAGCGGGTCTTACAGCTAGCGCGTTAGGTGCTGCATTACCATTTTTAGCACCAAATTTATTAGCACCTCAACAACAAGAAATGGAGGAGGTAGATATTACNCAAACTCCAGAAAGCATAGCTTTGTTAAATCAAAGAGCTAGAGATTTTTATAATTATGGAGATGAAAATTTATTGTTTATGCCGGCACAACAATATGTATCGAGAAACTTTTTTGCAAAAGATGGTGGGTCAGTTCCAGAATCAAAAGTAAAAGGCTATGATACACCAGCAGGATTTAATAAATTTGATTATCCATCAGGTGGTGTAGAAGTTAGAACACCTAAAAAAGAGGGTGGAAAACTTACTGAATACGATAGAAACAGAGCAGGAGCTTTAATGCGACCTAAGTTTGAAAAAGGTGGTGGACTTATGGATCTAGGTGGTTTAGAAATGGACTTCAGGGCAGAAGGTGGTTTTGTTCCAATTGGAGCAAAAGAAAAAGCAGACGACGTACCTGCAAGATTAAGTAAAAATGAGTTTGTCATGACAGCTGATGCTGTTAGGGGTGCCGGCAATGGTAGCATAAAAGCTGGTGCACAAAAAATGTATAACACAATGAAGGAATTGGAGCGTAGGGTAGGATAATGGCAGTACCAGATTATTTACAGGATTTTGTAACCGACTTTGCACAACAAGCAAAAACAGCTTATAGCGCACCATTAGATCCAAAAACTTTTATGGGTCCACAGTTTGTAGCTGGACTTGATCCGTTACAAACACAAGCGATAGGAATTGCACGACAAGGTGTAGGTAGTTTTGCACCATTTTTATCTTCTGCACAACAGGCAATAACACAAGCAGGTCAAGACGTAGCTGGTTTACAACAGTTCGCGGGCACTGGAGCAGGGACCGGGGCTGGATCAATTGCAGATTTTCAATCACCATTTCAACAACAAGTTATAGATGAATCATTAAGACAATTTGATTTATCAAGACAGGCTGGTCTACAAGATATTGCAGATGCGGCGGTAGCACAAGGTGCATTTGGTGGTGGTAGACAAGGTGCATTAGAAGGACAATTTAGAGCTGACACTGCATTAGGTAGAGCAGGACTTGAAGCACAATTAAGAGCACAAGGTTTTGCAGATGCAGCGGCTAGAAGAGGACAAGCATTTCAACAACAACAAGCACTAGCAGGTGCTAGAGCTGGATTAGCTGGTCAACAGTTTGGTTTATCTAATTTTATGAGACAAGGTATGGGTCAAGATATTTCTGCGTTAGGATCCCTTGGTGCATTAAGACAAGGATTAGATCAAGCACGATTAACAGCTACACAACAAGCAGAACAAGCAACTGCACTAGAACCATATGGAAGATTAGAAAGATTTGGTACAGCGTTAACTGGATTATCAGGTGGTGTTGGAACTCCAGCTCTACCAACACAAACACCAAATCCTTTTGGTACAGCTTTATCTAATGCTCTTGGTATCGGTAACTTGTTTGCTAATATATATGGGGCAATGAGATCAAGCTAATGAAACCTTTAAACAGACCAATGTTCAGAATGGGTGGCCCTATCAAAGAAGGGATCATGGATGGTATTGAAGAACCAAGACAAGGTTTTCAAGACGGAACTCCTCCTGGTTTTTTTGGCCTTAGCTTTGATCAACCTATTTTAACTGGACAAAGTTTTAGAAATTTATTTAAAAGTCCTGCACAAGTCAGACAAGAAAAGTTATCTAGTATATTTCAACCAGATTATAGTATGTCTGATTACGGTAAAGTACCAAAATTAGTTAATCCAGATGATCAACTTATAGCGTCTCAAACAAATGTAAAAATTCCAGAAAAGAGAATGGAGATGGTAGATGAAAACGTTATATCTTTGAACGATATAGAGACAACAGCTGGAGATCAAGACGCAGCTTTTAATATACCAAAAAAATCTACAGAAGACATAAAACAAGCAGAATTAGCTAGTGGTATATTCCCAGGTCCTAAAAAAACTACCATGGAAACAAAACAAAAAGAGCTAGAAAGCGCTAGATTTGACACTAAAAAACCAGAAGCAGATAGCGAATTACTACAGAAACTAGGCTACGATAGAGCTGTCAAAAGGGGCAATTACACGCTCATAGAAGCCATTAGACGAGGATTAACAGAGGGTGGCGTACAAGGTGCCCTAGATGCTGCATTTGCTGCAGGAGCGACTGATCCTTATGGAGAAGCAGCTAAAATTAAACAAGCTGCTGCATTAAAAGAATATGAAATGGATTTAGAGGAGAAAAAATATCAAAGAAGAAGAGGCGAGAAACTTGAGGATCAAATAAAACTTGCAAAAGAAAAAGAAAAAATTAGTCCTACAAGGTATGCTGAGTCTGTAAGAACTAAAGATTTTAATTTTGCTAAAAACACATTAGGTATGACCGACGAAGAGGCCATAGCTTATGCTAATAAAACGTCGACTGTTGCAGAAAATATATTTAAAGTAACAAGTAGATCACAAGGTGGATTTGTAGCACCTGCACAATTAGGAGATGCAGTTAGAGCAGCCGGTGAAAAAGTAGATAAAGTATTTGAGGTCGATGATGCTGCAACTATTGAGGCATACAACGCGAAAGATGGGGAGTATGTTATTTTTAATCAAAGAGTTTTTGTTGGTTACAAAGATCCAGACAGTGATGAAGTTTTCTTGAAACAAGTAAGATAAGGAGGTAGCCATGGCTAAAATATTGGGCGTAAATGATAACCTCACAGTGCAAGAAACAGAAACAGAATTAAGACCAGAGGCAGAGGATTATTCTGATATTGGCACACTACAATCTATCTTTGCAGGTTTAGGTTCAGGATTAATACAGATACCAAAAGGTGTCATGTCTTTAGGTGCGAGTGTTTATGATCTTATAAATGATACAAATAAAGCAGCAGAAATAGAGAAATATTTTGATGATCTTACAACATTAGATGAACAGGCAGAGGCAACGACTGCCGGTAAGATTGCAGAACTTTTAGTAAACGTTGGTGTGCCGGGTGGTGTAGGTTTTAAGGTTGGATCTAGTTTAGCTAACGCTGCAGTTAGAGCAAAGAGAGCTGGTAACTATTTTAAAATTACAGGAGAGGCTGGTAAAAAATTAAAAAAAGGAGCAGACGTTGCTGCAGAATTAAATAAAAAAGGTAAGGCTGCAAAATTTTTTGCAGGCACAACAGCTGGTGGTATTGCAGAAGGTGTGTTTATTGGTGACGTAGAAAATGCAGGCACATTAGGTGATTCTTTTGGTGGTTTTACAGAATTAGAAAGAGCTGAAGATGGATCTAATGATCCAATGAGAGATATTATAAACAGAGTAAAATTTGGAACAGAAGGAGCTTTGTTTACAGGTGTGCTTGGTGGGACCGGTGCCATAATAAAAAATCTTGCAAAGAGAGGCAATGAGTTACAATACAGCAATGATTTATTAGATAAATTTTATGATAAGATTGGTGGTGCATTAAGAGCAAGAGGTAAAAAAACAGAGGAGTTTTTTAGATTAGAAAGAGCAGAAAAAGGACTGCGATCTGGAGATACCATAGTTGCTAAAAATATATCTAGAGACACAGACAGATTAATTGATGCTGTATTTCCTGCATGGCGAACTGTGGCTAATGCACAATCTGCAAAAAATAGAAATATATTTTTAGAAGAAGTAAATGATTTACTAACGTCAGGTAAACCAACTATTGATAAGCAGGGTAGAGTTACGTTTGAATTTTTAGATCCTACAAAGAAAAAATTTAAGGTATCCGATACTATCAGAAAACATTTAGATGGTAAAAAAGCAACAGAGGTAGAAACAGAATTATTTGCCAACATCAACGCGATAAGAAACAGATGGCAAGATTTATTTTCTAAATTAGGTGGCAGACTCGAGGACAAAGAGTTAGCAGAGTTTAAAAAATTATTTGGTACAAAATTTAAAAACTATCTTGGTTCAACATACGAAGTATTTCAAAACAAATCTATTTTACCATTCCTATCTTACACACCATCAAGAGAAGCAATCAAAGCAACAGAGGATTTGTTTATTGCAACAGGTAGACAACAAGGTAAAACAGTAACCAGGGAACAGGCACAAGGATATGTTAAGTCAATCTTAGATACAGCTAAACTTCCTAGTGGTTTTAAAATGGATAAACCAAACGATCCATTTTTTAAAATACCTGCATTCTTTGTAGGCAAAACTGCCATGAAAGATGTTGCAGATTTTAATGGTACGATCAATATAGCTAACATAACAAAACAAGCAGACAGAGAAGTGTTTGAAAATTTATTAGGTAAAAATAAAAACCCTATGCAGACTATTTTAGCGGGCACATCTAAGCTGTCTGTAATATCAAGACGTAATGTATTTTTTGATAANATTATANAAGAGTCAGATGCATTAAAAGCTAGTGGCAAACGAGGTATGATATACGATACATACGACGAGGCTGTTGATGCGCTTGGCACTGATATAAAACAAATTAGAATTGATCTAGGTAAAAAATTAGAAGCCGGTGTTGTTAACCCACTAAACGGTAAATACGCGTTAAAAGGTGTGGCAGATGCATTAGAAGAAACATCTACTGTAACAAAAGATCCTAGTTTTCTTGCACAAGTTTATAATAATTTAGTATTATATCCAAAAGCTACATCACAGATTGCAAAAACAATTTTATCTCCGGTAACACACTTACGTAATTTTGTAAGTGCTGGAGCATTTGCAGCAGCAAATGGTATACTTCCATTAAATCCATTAAAAGCAAAAGCAATTAAAAATGCATATCAATCTTTACAAACAGGTTTAATAGGCACAAGAAAACAAAATGAGTTGTATGAAGAGTTATTAGAACTTGGTGTTGTAAATTCAAACGTTAGACTTGGAGACCTATCACGACTAATGGAAGATGTAAACTTTGGTTCTACCATGACGACAGATAAAGGCATGAGATTATTATTAAAACCTCTATCTAAAATTAAATCTGTATCACAAGATTTATACACAGCTGAGGATGACTTTTGGAAAATATATTCTTTTGCTGTTGAAAAAGATAGGTTAGGTGCAGCACTTGCTAGAAATTTAAAAGTAGGAGAAATGTTTACAGATAGAAACGGCGTGCAAAGAGTATTTAGACCAAACAATAAAAATTTTGAAAGATATTTAAAAGAAGAAGCAGCAGATATTGTTAAGAATAATATACCAAACTATGATTATGTATCAGAGTTTATACAAGGTTTAAGAAAAGCACCGATAGGAAACTTTGTATCTTTTCCTGCAGAGATATTAAGAACTGGCACAAATATTGTTAGAAGAGCATTAAGTGAAATTAACGGTACAATTACAAAAGCAGATGGCACAGTTATTAAACCTTTTCAAAGAATAGGATATACAAGATTATTTGGTTTTGGTGCAACTGTTGCAGCTGTCCCTGCGGGTGCTGTAGAATTAGGTAAAACATTATACGATGTAACTGATGATGAAGTGCAAGCCATTAGAAGATATGTAGCTGATTGGTCTAAAAACTCCACTATTATACCCATAAAAGATAAGGAAACTGGTAAATTTAAATATGTAGATTTTAGTCATGCTAATGCATACGACACTTTAATCAGACCTATTCAGTCCATAATTAACCAAGTAGCTGCGGGTGAAAAAGACAATGATGGAATGATAGACGATTTTATATTAGGTGCATTTATTGGTATGAGAGAAATAGGTGAGCCATTTATTAGTGAATCTATTTGGACAGAGGCAGTATTAGACCTTATCGCAAGAGGTGGTAGAACAAGATCGGGATCTGAAGTATTTAACCCTGAAGATCTTCCAGGCACTAAAGCTTCAAAAATTATGGCCCATTTAGTTGAAGCACAAATGCCTTTTTCACTAAATCAATTAAAAAGACTTGATAGATCTATTAAAGAAGTAGACGTTATTACAAAAGGTAGATTTGATGAGTATGGTCAAGATTATGAATTTGGTCCAGAATTTGCAGGACTATTTGGATTTAGAGCGGTAGAATTAGATCCAGCCAGAAGTATTCAATATAAAATTTTTGATTATAACAATGGTGTTAGTGACTCTAGAAAATTATTTACAAGTGTAACATTAAAAGGTGGCCCAATAAAACCATACGAAGTTATCGATGCATATATAAATGCAAACAGAGCTTTGTTTGGTGTTAGAAAAGAAATGAAAGCAGATATAGATGCAGCAAAACTATTAGGATTAGAAGGAAAAGAATTCTATGATAACACAACACGTTTAACAAAAAGTGATTTAGCTAACTTAGANGCTGAAAGATTTGTTCCATTTGGTGTATCAGATGGTGTCATAGCAAAGTTTGATGACAACACTAAAAAATTACAAGAAAAAGACCCTTCTTACATAAACCCATTTAGAGCTGCAGCTAATACTTTGTTTAATATAAGAAATCAAATGTTTAGAATTAAATTAACTGAAGGTAATTTTCCATTCTTTGAAAACCCACTATTACCAAAACCAGGTGGACCTGACGCTGCAAACTTACCTGCAGGGGTAAACACAGCACCAATAGATGCTAATGTTTTATCTTCACAGGTGCAAGGAACAGACTCGACAAACCAACAACGATTTGCTACACTATTTCCAAATGGCTAAAAACGCATTACAAAAAATAGAGGATCATGAAAAACTTTGCAGAATAATGCAAAAGCAAACTCATGATAAAATACATAAACTAGAGGGTCAAATAAACCGTATAGAAAGTATCTTATTAGTATCTACGGGAGCATTGATCACTGGTATGGCGTATGTTATATTTACTTTAATAATAAAATAAAATTATGCAACTTTCTCGTAATTTCAGCTTACAAGAGCTTATCAAGTCAGACACTGCTATTAGGTTAGACATTAACAATAATCCTAACTCAGGTCAGATAGAAAAATTGAAATTACTTTGTGAAAATATTTTACAGCCAGTACGTGATCACTTCGGCAGAGTCAAGGTGACGAGCGGATTTCGTAGTGAACAACTGTGTTTAAAAATAGGTAGCTCTGTAAATTCGCAGCATGCCAAGGCCGAGGCCGCAGACTTTGAAGTGATGGGCACAGACAACGCTGAGTTAGCTGACTGGATTAACAAGAACCTAGATTATGACCAGCTTATACTTGAGTTCTACGATCCAAGTGAACCAAATAGTGGATGGATACATTGCAGCTATATACCTGAAGGTGGTAGAAAACAATTTTTACATGCTTTTAAAGCAGAGGGTAAAACTAAATACAAACCTGTTATTGGCAAAGCTGCGGATCTAGTTTAAATCCAGTCTTTTAATTCTTCACCCATAATTTGAGTTGCAATATCTACTTTTTTACGTAGAGCTTTTACAATTCTATCATCCACCGTATCCTCACAAATAATATCTATGTACGTCATAGGTTTTTCTTGTCCTATACGATCTATTCTAGCTTCTGATTGTTGTCGTTTTTCTAAATCATAACCGTTTGAATAATATATCATGGTAGATGCAGCGGTTAACGTAATACCGTAACCTCCTGTCTGAGTCGTGCCTATAAAAAACCTAACCGGGGACCGGGGATCTTGAAACTTTTTAATATTTTTTTGTCTATCTTCTTGAGGAGTGAGGCCATAATAATCCACAAAAGAATCCTCTCCGTATTTTTTACTTATAACTTCAATAATTCTATTAACATCTCTTTGAAAATGTGCCCAAATAACTACTTTGCCCTCTACTTCATCTAACACGTTCATTAGTTCGGGTAGTCTGTTTGTTTCTAAGTCCACTGTGGTGCCATCATCTGCNACAAAATTTCCACAAGTTATTTGTTGCATTCTCATTAATTGAGTTAAGACAGTGGCAGTTGTAGCCATCTTACCTTTTACATTAGCTAAGGCTAACTCTTTCATTTGACTGTATGCTTTTGATTGATCGGGAGTTAGAGTAACAACACGTTTCATAAAAGTTTTCTTTGGCAGATCAAGACACTCATCTTTTAACACCCTGTATGAAAATGCTTTTAATTTTTCTGANAATTCTTCTAAATTTCTATAACCAACCACAATCTGCACAGACCGTCCACCAAAATTAGCTGTTCTCATGACAGCGTATCTAGTCCTAAAAGAGTAATAAGAAGAATGACCCAACAACTCAGGCATTAAAAAATCACATTGTTTATATAAATCTAAAGGTGATTTAGTTACCGGTGATCCAGTTAATATTCTATTATATTTAGTAGCTAAACCTAACTGACAAATACTTTTTGTACGTTTTGCTTCTGGGTTTTTTATAGTTGTAGATTCATCTATGGCCATTAAAGCTCTGTGAGAAAATAAAAATTTAGTGGCAAAATCTACACCTTTTTTAGTGGACAAAGCTTCTACATTCATAATTAGAATATGTAAATCTTCTCCAGTTTCAAACAAAGTATCTAATTTTTTTGTTTGTGATTTTGTAATTAAAGGTTGCCACAAAACAGTTTTATGGTTTATGTGATCAACTAAATGCTCTGGTATTTCATTTTCATACCAGTTTTTTACAACACCTTTGGGTGCCACAATTAAAACACCATTAATTTTACCATTATCATAAAGCATGGATATGTTGTCTATTAATACTTTTGATTTACCAGTACCCATCTCCATAAAATACGCAAAGTATGGTTTATCCCATGACATTTCTAATGCCTTGAGCTGATGCTCGTATGGCTTTGTCTTAAACTTATAATTCATAATATTTTTTCTGCTTTCTAGTTGACATCCATATAAACATATTTATATTGTTTGTCAATGTCAGAAAGAATAGTTTATGTTATACAGGAAGTCCCAGGAACAAGAACAGGTAATCCTAAAATAAATATTGTTGGTGCACAAAAGTACGGCGATTTAAAATTTTTATTACCTGAACTTTCACAAATGATTTTTTCTCCAGGTCCATTAATTTTTAAATTAAGAAAACTTTTAAAAAATTTTAAGCCTGAGGATCATTTGTTATTAACTGGTGATCCAGCTTTAATAGGCGTTGCATGTTCTATTGTATCTGATATTACAAACGGTAAATACAATCTATTAAAATGGGATAAACAAGAGAGACAGTATTATCCTATTAAAATTAATTTATATGAGAAAGGAGAAATAGATGAATAGTATAAACTTTGAAGAAGACCAACGAGAAGATTTAAATTCAGTAAATGATGCAAAATCATTATCGGATCAAGTCATTAAATTAAAAAAATTAGAAGACGAGGTTGAAGAAAAAGAAAAAGAATTAAAAGAACTGAAACGTCATGTTGATTTAATATCAGGGGAGGTGATACCAACCATGATGCAAGAGATGAATATCTCTACATTAAAATTAGCAGATGGCTCTTCAGTTGAAGTTAAACCAGTTTATGGTGCTTCGATTACAGTGGCAAATAAAGAAGCAGCATTTAAATGGCTTCGAGATAACGGCCTGGGTGATCTTATTAAAAATGAGATCACAGTTTCCTTTGGTCGTAACGAAGATAACAAGGCATCGCAATACGCGATCCTTGCACAAGGTCAAGGGTACGAACCTGTCCAGAAACTAAAGGTCGAACCAATGACTCTTAAAGCATTGGTCAGAGAGCGTCTGGAATCTGGACAAGAGATGCCCTCTGATCTATTTAATGTGTTCACAGGAAACAGAACCAAAGTAACAAGGAGCAAATAAACATGAACCAAGTAACAGAGAAAAAGTCTGCAGGTCTTCCAGCTAATGTGTTTGAAGATGATGCAGCAAAAGGTTTGGGTAAAATAGGTCAAGATGATCTAGCCCTACCTTTTTTAAAAATCCTAGGACAACTTTCACCAGAAGTTAATAAACGTGATGGTAAGTATGTTGAGGGTGCAGAGCCTGGAATGATTTACAATTCAGTATCAGGTGAACTGTATGACGGAGTAAAGGGTATTGATGTAGTTCCATGCTTTTATAAGTTGGAGTACATTGAATGGAAAGATAGAGGAGAGGGTTTAGGTGCACCAGTAAACATCTATGATTCATCTTCTGACATCATGTCCAAGACAACACCTGATGCAAATTACAAAGATAGATTACCAAATGGTAATTATATTGATAAGACTGCATCACACTTTGTCATTATCACGGGAGATAATCCAGCAACAGCGTTGATATCCATGAAATCTACTCAATTAAAAATTAGTAGAAAATGGAATTCAATGATGTCTGGAATAAAAATGAAAGGTGCAAATGGGTTATTCACACCAGCATCTTTCAGCCACATTTACAGACTAAAGACTACGCAAATGTCAAATGATAAAGGGACATGGTTTGGTTGGGAAGTCAGTAAAGTTGGCCCAGTAACTGATCAATCTTTATACAGTCAAGCAAAATCATTTAGTGAAAACATTTCAAAAGGATCTGTTAAAGCTAAACACGGTGAGACTGAAACAAAGAAGGATAGCATTATCTAATTCTCTAAGAGAATGAGTGCACAGGTGGGCCAAACGGGAGACTGGGTGGCCCACTGATACAGTTATGGAGAAAAGATATATAGAATTTTTTGATGGGTATAGGCAGGCTTATGGTCTCGCTGACTTTGAACACCCAGAAGCATACACAGATCCTGATAGTGGTAAAAAGAAACCTGTATACAGATGGAATTTTGAGAAACTAACAGAACAAGTGTACAACTCACATTTAAAAGGTGAGTTATCAATCGGTATTCAACCATGTAATGAAAACAAAGAAGTTAAATTTGGTGTGATTGATATTGATCCAAAAGAATATGATGACTTCGATAAAAAATTTTTCATAGATATAATTCAACAATACGATTTACCTCTTATACCAGTAGAGTCTAAAAGTGGCGGCCTTCATTTGTGTATATTTATGAATAGTTTTACAGATGCTAAGAGTGTTAAATCTTTTTTAAGTAATTTGTTACCTTTATTTAAATTAAAACCTGATTGCGAAATATTTCCAAAACAAACAGAACTTACCAGGGATGAGGAAACAGGGAACTTAAAACCAGGACAGTTTATTAACCTGCCTTATTATGGAGATAAAAGAAAAGCTATAAATTTAGATGGTACAAAGTTTGAATTAAATCAGTTTTTAAAAGTTGTTGAATCAAATCTTGTTTCAAGAGAAGATTTAAAAGTTATTACAGAAGAGATAGATCAAAAAATTTATCAAGGTGTGGATGGTGACTTAATAGATGGTCCACCTTGTTTAGCTGACATATCAAAAATATCTAATCAAAAAGGTTTTGATGGCAAAGATAGATTTATGTACAACTACCATGTCTTTGTTAAAATGAAATATCCAGATAGTTGGGAACAAAAAGTAAAAAATGCTCCAGTAAAATTTTTTGAAGAGTTACATGCAAACGCATGGGATGATAAAAAATTAAATGCAAAAGTAAAATCATGGAAAAGATCTGAGAAAGGCTACACTTGTAATGAAAGTCCAATAAGTGATTTTTGTAAGAAGGGTATTTGTGTAAAGAAAAAATTTGGGGTTCTAGCGGGATCAAAGGGGGCTTACCCTGTTCTGACTAATTTGAGAAAGATAGAAATTTTTGAAGAACCTGAGTATGAATTTGACGTTACAAAACCAGATGGTATTGGCACAGCTACAGTGCATTGTAAATCAATTGAACATTTAAACGATCAACGTAAAAGAAGAAATGCGATAGCAAAAGCCGCAGGTTTTCCACCACCGTTAATAAAAGGAGACGAGGAACAAGCTGTGTTAGAGGCACTATATGCTACGCAAAAAATAGTTCAACCACCTATTGGAACATCACCTAAAGAAAAATTACACGATGTATTGCATGCAAAAATAAATGGACCTCGTGCTACTAATGATGCAGCATTTAAAACTGGATCAGTATTAATAGAGGATGATTATGCATTTTTTAAATTTGATAAATTTTATGAAAGATTAAAAGCTAAAGATTGGAAATATAAAGAGGAAAAGACAGGTCGTATCATGGAGACTACATACAGAGAATGTGGCATAGAATTTTTAGAACAAAAAAGATTTCCTGCAACTAAAAAAGGAGAATACAACGCGTCTGTTAAAAATGTAGTGCAGATAAATATAAAAGCATTTGAAGAGATACCAATAAATCATTCTCTCATAAAACATAAAACGGATATAATGTGATTAGTAGAAAATTATTTGGCCCTCCAGGCACAGGCAAAACAACGAAGCTTTTAAAATATGTTAAAACATTTTTAAAGTTGGGCACATCCATAGACAAGATTGGGTACTTTGCATTTACTAAGAAGGCTGCTGAAGAAGCAATTGATAGAATGATGGAACAATATCCACAATACAGAAGAAAAGATTTAAAATATTTTAGAACCTTACATTCATTAGCTTTTACAAGACTAGGTTTATCAAAGTCTCAAGTTATGCAAGACGAACATTACGAGGATATTGGTAGAAAGCTGGGTATTGAAGTAACTGTTTATTCAGACGGACAAGAGAAGACAGGTTTTGTTGACTCAAATAGTGAATATTTTAATTTAATAAACGCAGCTAGAATAAAAGAATTATCTGTTGAACAAGAATACAATACAGCCATGTACTCAGATAATTTAGATAAAAGACTTTTACCTATTTTACAGGAGGAAGTTTCTAACTATAAAAAATCTTTTGAGCTGGTAGATTTTACAGACATGATCGAAAAATTTATTGTGTCCGGATTGTGTCCAAAATTAGACGTAGCTTTTATTGATGAGGCCCAGGACCTATCTCCAATACAATGGAAAATGTGTGAAGAAATAATAGAAAACAGCAAATATGTTATATTAGCTGGTGATGATGATCAAGCCATTTATGGTTGGGCTGGGGCCGATGTTAAAAAGTTTCAAAATATTACCTCAAAAAAAGACATCATACTGCCACAATCTTTTAGGGTGCCAAAATCTGTTCAACACATTGCCGACAAAATTTTAGATAGGATACCTGATGACAGGAGAATAAAGAAGCAATGGGAAGCTAGGCAGGAGCATGGTAGTGTAAATTATATTACTTCAATAGAAGATGCGCCATTAGAATATGGTAAGTGGTTGATACTGGCTAGATACAACGATAAACTAGATAGATTAAAACCAACTTTAAAGGACAGACATTTATATTTTGAATATAAAGGTAGAAAAAGTTTTAGCAGCACTTTGTTTAGAAGCATTCTAAACTACACAAGATGGGCAGATAAAAATGACCTATTGTCCATATCTGAAGTGCGAGGTATATTTGATCAAACCGGTGATAACATTGAGTTAACAGAAGAAAGACTTTATGATTTATCTGAATTTGGATTTAGTAGAACAGAAAGATGGTACGATAGATTTTTAATTAATTATGAAGAATCTTTATACGTAAGAGAAATGTTACGTAGTGGAGAAAATTTATATGAAAATGCAAGAATAAAACTTTCCACAATACACTCTGCAAAAGGTGGCGAAGAAGAAAATGTCTTAATTATTTTAGATAATACAAAAACAATAAGAGAGTCAGTCGAAAAAAGTCAGGACAAAGCTGATGAAGAAAATAGAGTTTGGTATGTTGGTGTTACAAGAACTAGACAAAATTTATATCTATTAACTGCAAAAAAGGAGGAACACGGTTATGACATCGAAAGTTTGGGACAAGCAGCACGGCGGGAACCACTATCAGAAGTACAAAATACAACCGAGTAAGTTTGTTGTAGAGAATGAGTTGTTATATCCTGAGGGTTGTGCTATAAAATATATTATCCGTCATCGAGACAAAAACGGAAAGGAAGATATATTGAAGGCTATACATTTTTTGGAAATGATACTGGAGAGAGACTACAGTGAAAATTCCTAAGTTTGAAGCACAGACCGAATGGGTAAAACCTACAGAGTTTCCGGACTTACGTCAGGTTGACGAGATCGCAATTGACCTGGAGACAAAAGATCCTGACCTATTAAAAAAAGGATCTGGCTCTGTAATTGGTAATGGTGAAGTTATCGGTATTGCTGTTGCAACAAAACATTTTAAAGGTTATTTTCCTATCGCACACGAAGGTGGTGGTAATATGGATAGAGCTAGAGTCTTGTCTTGGTTAAAAGATATACTTGAAGCCCCATCTACAAAAGTTTTTCACAATGCAATCTATGATGTTTGTTGGCTACGAGCAATGGGATTTAAAATAAACGGTGATATAGCTTGTACAATGATAGCTGCAGCGATAACTGACGAGAACAGATTTCGCTATGATCTCAATAGTTTATCATGGCACTACCTAGGCTATGGTAAAAACGAAGCAGCACTTGCAGAAGCTGCATCCGAATGGGGCATAGACCCTAAATCAGAAATGTATAAACTCCCTGCAATGCACGCAGGTGCATACGCAGAACGAGATGCTGAAGTAACCTTTGGACTTTGGCAAGAAATGAAAAAAGAAATAATACATCAAGATCTTGAAGATATATTTGATTTAGAATCTGATTTGTTTCACTGCTTGGTCGACATGAGATTCAAAGGTGTGCGTGTAGATATAGAACGTGCACATCTAATGAAAAAAGAATTAATAAAACAAGAAAAAAATTTATTACACAAAATAAAAGGTGAGACAAATATTGATACACAGATCTGGGCAGCTAGATCTATTGCAAATGTATTTGATGTATTGAGACTAGAATACCCACGCACAGAAAAAACTGCTGCTCCAAGTTTTACAAAAAATTTTTTACAAGAACATGAACATCCTGTTGTTAAAATGATTGCGCAGGCAAGAGAGATTAATAAAGCACACACAACTTTCATAGATTCTATTCTTAGATACGAACACAAGGGTAGAATACATGCTGAGATAAACCAACTCAGATCACAAACCGGGGGCACGGTTACTGGTAGGTTCTCCTACCAGAACCCAAACTTACAACAGATACCAGCAAGGAATAAAGATCTGGGTCCTAAGATAAGGTCATTATTTATACCTGAGGAGGGTCATAGATGGGGTGTATTTGACTATTCTCAACAGGAACCTAGATTGGTAGTGCATTATGCATCTTTATATAAATTACCTTCTGTGTATGACGTAATAGAATCTTATAACAATAATCCTGATGCAGACTTTCACCAAACAGTAGCAGACATGGCTCAGATACCCAGGTCACAAGCTAAAACAATTAACCTTGGTTTGTTTTATGGTATGGGTAAAGCCAAACTACAAGCAGAGCTTGGGGTAACTAAAGAAAAAGCTGCAGATTTATTTAACACGTATCATTCACGCGTACCGTTTGTAAAACAATTAATGGAGAAAGCATCTAACAGAGCACAGGATCGCGGTCAGATAAGAACTTTACTTGGTCGACTTTGCAGGTTTCATCTGTGGGAACCTAATCAATTCGGTATGCATAAAGCATTACCACATGAGGAGGCACTCAGGGAACATGGACCGGGGATCAGGAGAGCTTATACATACAAAGCATTAAACAAATTAATACAAGGAAGTGCAGCAGACATGACAAAAAAAGCAATGTTAGAACTGTATAAAGAGGGAATAATACCTCATATACAAATACATGATGAGTTAGATTTATCGATTGAAGATGACGCACAGGCTAAAAAAATTATTGAGATTATGGAGCATGCTGTTACACTAGAAGTTCCAAATAAAGTAGATTATGAGTTTGGAAATAACTGGGGAGAAATCAATGGTTAAAAAATATGTAGATAAATTTATGGTTTGGCAACTATATTACAGAAAAGAAATAGTATGCTTTGTGGCTGGTTTTATTGTTGGGTCGATATTGTTTTAATGACCCATGGCTTATTTAAATTCAAACATACCAGCGACTTATGCGCAGATAAGAAGAGAATATTTATTCGACTGTAAAAAACATCATGGAGAAGTTGAAGATTGTATTGTATTTGGTCTTACGTCCATTGCGGGAAGCGCTTTGCTTTTTCACGCCATTATGGAAAATGGTGCAATCTTTTACAGATTACCTATCACGGCTTTTATTCAGAGAGGATTCGATCCAGAGAAAGTTCCAAAGAGACGCTTGGATGAGCTTCAGCTTTGGAATTGTTTTTCTTATTATCCTGCTGTTTGTTCTTGGGACATAATACAAGGAACTTCAGGCAAATACATAGGCAAAGATAAAAAATGGCACCCAGGTAAATACTTATTTACTGTTGACTTTGCACACCCAGAGAGTAACATACTCGACACTGAACATTCAGAGATACCGCACGAACATAAGTGCGCACATATATTAGCGTTAGATGACGGTAATTTTGCAGCACAACCCAACAATAGATTAATTTGGGACTTACCTTCATTTACTGTGAAAGATGAAATTCCTAAATGGAAGGTGCAGACAACTGAATGGAATGTAGAAGATACTGGTAAATGGAAGACGGCAGATACTGACGACTTCTTTTACGAGATTGAGGAGAAAAAATGAAGAGAAGCAAAATTAAAAAATTTTGGGACAGATGTGTTCAAAACGTAAAGAACGCATGGAACAAAGTAAAATCTTTGTTTGCACCCAAGGCACAATAATGAATTTAAAAGGTAGTATGTCGACAGAGGTAGCCAGGAATGAATTATTATTTTACAGGAATATTAATTGTATTATTAGTTCTAATGGCTTTCTTTATGGAGCCGGGATACATTCCAACTAGATGAGCAAGAAACCACTAAACATATCTGAAGAGGCAGCTGTGCAAATGCCGATGAAGACGGTGGCTTCGTTGATCGTCATTGTAGCACTCGGCACCATGGGCTATTTCCAAATCATAGAACGTCTCAACGTTGCAGACACTCGTATACAGATCATGGAGAAAGATCTTGAAGAGAATACAGAGTTTAGAATCAAATGGCCACGAGGACAACTAGGTTCATTGCCCGCAGATTCTGAGCAGTTTATGATGATCGAGGATCTTTACAAGACCACGGATAAGTTAAACAAACACATAGAATCCATGGCACTAAACAAAGTCAACATAGAATTTTTAAGAAAACAAATGGACAAAGTCTTAGTTGATATTGAAAAATTAAAAGATGCCAATAGAGATCTGGGCTACAAGAATGGGGACTACAATGATTGAAAGTGTGGTAGCTCTCCTAATGTTTGTAAACGCCGAGATCAAAGAAGCTCGTTTGCAGACTGATGGCATGGCACAATGTTTACGTGGTAAAAGACATGCGGAACGCGAGTATTCTGAATCTGTAACCTACAAATGCTGGAAGGGTTCTGCAGAATTAGAAAATAATATTGATGGGTCAAAGTCAATTAAAAAACTTATTATAGAATGAGGGTTCACGCAGAGATAGTAAATGGTGTTTGTCCAACTTGCACTGAATTTACAATGTTAGTGGGTGTCACTAAAACTTTTTATAGATGCATGAATTGTGGCGCTGATTTAGAACAACACGTCAATGGTAGAATAAGTTATATTCCACATTTACACCAGTTTACCCTACAATCTGAGGTAGATAAATATTTTAATAACGAAGAGTAATGGCAAAACGTAAATTTGTAAACTTTATACCAAGACCAAAACCTCGTAAACGTCCTAGACGTCATGCAAAATCACTAAATAAACATAAGAAACGATCGTATAAACCCTACAACCGTCAGGGGAGAAAACAATAGGGGTTGACAAATATCTCGTAATATCCTATATGTAAATTATAATAACATAAAGGAGAAAACATGAGCGCAATACAAAGCGTGGGCGTGATACAAGAAACCCGAAACTACGGTCTATTTGACTTCGTTAAAGGCAATCGTGATATCAATCGTTCACATGTTAATCGTTTGAAAGATAAAATTAAGAGGAGGGATTTAAAAGAAATTCCAATACTTGTTTTATCTAAAAACAAACAAGGTAAGTACCCTATCTTTGATGGGCAACACCGTTTCGCTGCAAGAAGTGAATTGAATAAACCAATTCGTTTTATTGTAACGGAAAAACTCAAGGCTGACGATATCAGTATAGCAAATACTGATAACTCTAATTGGGTTATGAAGAACCATTTAAAAAAATGGGTAGAGAAAGGCAATGAAGATTACATTTATTGTAATTCTTTCATGGAAAAACATTCTTTGAATAATAAGTTTTCTGTGGCCATTACCATTCTTAATAACTCATTTAGAAGAGAACGGTCACAAGAGACTGACTTCGAACATGGTTTATTCTCAGTTGTAGACAAAAAAGAGTCTGAAGAAACAATAGAATACATAAACAAGATTCTAACAGAAATAGATTCTAGTAAATGTAAAAACACTTTCTTCTATTACTCTTTATTGCATGCGATGAGCCACGATGGCTTTGACAGAGAGCACTTTGTAAAAAAGGTAGAGAAATTATCTGCTAAATTTAAAGGTGCCACTAATAGTCAAGAGTGGGTCGACATAGTGAGTAAAGTCTATAATAAACATAATCAAGGTTTGAAGAAATTTAAACCTATTGTGTTTAGAGATTTTAAAACAAATAAATAAACATTTAAGGGCCTTCGGGCCCTTAATTAACAAAGAAAAATAAAACATGAAAGAGAAGATAATAACGCTCAAACCTAAAGGCATTTCTCAAAAACAATGGTCTAGTTTATTGTTAGAATTAAACCTTGTAAAAAAAGCGTGGAGACCATATGGTGTTGATATACAAATAAATGCACCTGGTTTAAAAAGTGTTTTAAAGTGGGGCACTAAATCTTATGACGCTAAAGAAGATTGATGAAATAGCAAATCTTTGGAATAAAACAAAGGACCCCTATTACAAAAATCTTTGGTATAAAAAAGTTAGGAGATGGGCATATGGCAAAGACGCTAATAATATTAGTACTTCTATTCGACGGAACTCTAATACAAGAAAGGTATGATCTTGCAAGAGAGATGTCGGTATATGAATGTTTGGCGTTTGGTGATGATCATAGAGAGGCTATTGCAGAGTATAAAGAATTTGATGATAACCTTAAAAATGGATGGTATTTAAAAGATGGTCGTGGGACTGTTCAAGGCCATATGTGTGAGTAGTCTTTTACTACTACCTGCAGTTGTACTTCTTTGGATGTGGAATAAAGAAACACCTACTCCAAAGAGGGAAAAAAGGAGTAGGTTAAAGATGGGAAAATTAACCCAATAACATAATTTTTAAACACTGTCAATCGGAGTGCACGTAAATCTAATATATATCTGGTGTTTGTTGATGTCTTCTCTACCTATTTCTTTAATTTTTTTATCGGCTTCATCATAGCCTTTTAATAAACAATCATAGGCGTCTCTAAATTTTTCAGGGTGTGTGAATGGAGGTAAACAAGTAGCCTCAGTATAACTACACATGATTAAAGTTAATAAAAATTTCATTGACAATCCTATAATTTATCCTATATTAACCCACAATATGAAAGGAACNAATCATGACAGATATGAGTAAATANAANAATGTTTCTNTNACNAAAGAAACATACAGGGTTTTAGAGGCATTGTCGAAGGTATTATTGCCCGATGCAAAATTATCCGTGTCAAAAACTATTGAAGCAATAGCAAACGAGAAAGCAAAAAAGTATAATGGGAAAATTAAAGTTAAATAATTTAAGAAAGAAAATTTGTGATAATTGCCATGGCAACGGTTACATAAGAATTGCAACAGGTGACACATCCATAGATTTTAGAGACAACAGCCAAGTACATCAATGTTGGGTGTGTGACTCAGAGGGAGAAGTATATGAAGAAAGGACTGATCTTATTAATGATGGTCATTTTTCTAACAAGTTGCACTAAGTTAGAGTTTGATGGTTTTGATCCCATGACTTCAACACTAAGATGGATGATAACAAAGGACCATAAAAAATGAGAGATACTGATATAGCTTACATTGCCGGTTTATTTGATGGTGAGGGTAGTGTAGATTTTAAAAGAAGGAAAGAAAAAAGGGGAAAGTACATAACGAACGCTATGCAAATAACTATGCGTATTGAAATGACTAATCAATCTATATTAAAATGGATTCAAGAAACATTAAAACTTGGCACTGTTAGAAAGAGAAACAGATCACCAAGTGTTAAAGCTCATTGGAAA
>FUFK010038227.1_pt1 | contig 33225 bp, 50 predicted proteins | sample 1021851 | NCBI WGS metagenome assembly FUFK01 (sample SAMEA51879418, study PRJEB19060) | metagenome | reverse complement strand
GGAGCTTCAGCTTTATTTGACTGGTTAGAAGAATGGAATTTTGCGACAGAAGGATTTGCTTATTATAATCCTGATGATATTTGTTATGAATATACAGAATATATCAGTATAAGTCATTTTATGAGTGATTATGATACTGATGATTGGCAAGTAAACAATATTCAAGATTTTTTTGAAATACTTGCAGAACATACACAAATTATCAAGATAGACGATCATCATTTTATAATACAAAATTATTAAATTAGGACTTCTGGCAAAGGATTGCCTTTTTTCTTGAAATATCTTTATTTTTACTATATAAAAAGGTATGCCAAAAATAGTAAACAAAGACGACAAAACAGCATCACTTATTAATCAATTATCAGGACTTGGTATTACACATCAACAAATTTGTGATATAGTCAAAATATCTAAACCAACATTATATAAATATTATAATGATGAATTACAAGAGGGCAAAGCACAAGCAAATGCTAAAATTGCACAAAATCTTTTTAAGATTGCAACAGGATCAGGTAGAGAGGCAGTAACAGCATGTATTTTTTGGTTGAAAACACAAGCCCATTGGAAGGAAACAAATGTAATAGAAGTCAATGATAATACAGAAGAAAACGACAAATTTAAATCACTTATCAACGATATACGAAACATTAAGTTATCAAAAGAAGATAGCGATAAACCTACTCACTAATTGGTACGCAAAAGCCAGAAAAAGCCAAATTGTTATTGACCAAGATAAATATAATATTTATTTATTTCTTGCTGGTCGAGGCTGGGGTAAGACCTTAACAGGAGCATACGATATCGTTCAATATTGTTTGACCAATGAAAATGTAATTTGTGGTGTAGTGGCACCAACATACGGAGATTTAAAAAGGGTTGTATTTTCTGGTGAATCAGGACTTATAAATATCATTGATAAAAATCTATTAGATTCAACAGGTTACAATAAATCTGCTAATGAAATACATTTTTTTAATGGTAGTAAAATTATTGGCTTTCCAGCAATTGAACCAGATAGATTAAGAGGGGTACAATTTCACAGAGTATGGTGTGATGAATTGGCATCTTGGAGATATCCAGAAACATTTGATAATATTCTTATGGCATTACGATTAGGTAAAGATCCGAAATGTATTATTACGACAACACCAAGACCAATTAAAATTATTAAAGATTTAGCAAACAGATCAGATGTAAAGATAACCAGAGGGACAACATTTGAAAACATTGATAATCTTGCACCAAGTGCGATCAAGATGTTAAAAGAACGATACGAAGGTACGACAATTGGTAGACAAGAATTATATGCAGAAATAATTGATATCAATGAAAATGCCTTATTTACTTACCAGAANATTGAAGAAAATAGAGTAGAACATAAACCAGAAATGCAAAAGATTGTTGTTGCTATTGATCCTGCTGTAACATCAAATAAAAATTCAGATGAAACTGGATTAATTGTAGCTGGTAGAGATTTTAATAATAATTACTATATTTTAGACGATAAATCTGGTATTTTTAGTCCAGATATTTGGATAAAAAAAGCAATTGAGCTATATTATCAATATGAAGCAAATAAAATTGTTTGTGAAGTTAATAATGGGGGTGATTTAATTTTGAAGTTATTAAGAGTTCAAGATCAAATAGTACCTTATCAATCGGTTCGAGCCAGTCGAGGAAAAATGACAAGGGCAGAACCCATATCTAGCTTATATGAGCAAAATAAAGTTCACCATGTTGGACATTTTAAAGAGTTAGAGGAACAAATGTGCCAGTATACAGGTGAAAGTACAGAATCTCCTGATAGATTAGATGCTCTTGTTTGGGGTATAACTGCTTTACAGTCTTCAGGAAATGCTGTTTTTAATATAAACTAGGGAAAAGAAATGGGATTATTTGACAAATTTTTTAAAACAAACGAGAAATTAGAAACAAAACAAGCTCCAAAACTTTATTTAAATCAGATCAATGCCTACGAAAGTAAATCTATCAAAGATTATAAAGCTTTTAGTAAAGACGGATATCAAGAAAATGCTATTGTTTATAAGTGTATTAATTTGATTGCGACCAATGCAAGTGCAGTTCATCTTAATTTGTTTGATCGAAACAATATAAAAATTGATTCACATGAAATGTTGTCATTATTGAAAAGACCAAATCCCTTGCAATCTGGTGTTGAGTATTTTCATTCTCTGATAAGTTATTTATTGATATCAGGAAACAGTTATATGCTCAAAGATACAGAAGGAATGACAAAACCAAAAGAATTGTATTTATTAAGACCTGACAGAATCAAAATTAAAGCTGGTACATCTTATCTTGCTGATGAATATCAGTATATTATTAATGGTCAAATATTGAACAAATACCCAGTCGATCAAGTATCAGGTTATTCAGATATAAAACATATTAAATTATGGAATCCNNTAGATGATTTCTACGGATTATCACCAATTATGGCAAGTGCGTATAATGTAGATCAACATAATCTTGCTGGTCTATCTAATCTTGCTTTATTGAAAAATGGTTGCATGCCAAGTGGTATGTTGAAATTTATGCCAAAAGACGAAACTGGACAAAGTACAACTTTAACAGATGAACAAAGAGCAAGGATATTAGAAGATTTAGAATTTAGATTTAAGGGTGCAAAAAATTCTGGTCGAGTCATGTTAGCAGAAGGCGATTTTGATTATCAAAGTATGGGATTATCTCCCAAAGACATGGACTTTTTAGAATTAATTAATATGAGTGCCAGAGAAATAGCATTGGTCTTTGGTGTCCCAGCGCAAATGGTTGGCATTGCAGATCAAACATACGCAAATGTAGCAGAAGCAAGATTATCTTTATACGAAGAAGCAATTATTCCTTTACTCAAAAGAATTGAATCTGATTTAAATGAATGGTTGGTNAATTTTTATAATGAAGATTTAAGACTTGAATACGATATAGATTCTATACCAGCTATGGCAGAGAAACGCAGAAAAATCTACGAGAATGTCAATACAGCAGTTAATTCAGGGATTATTACTAGAAACGAAGCAAGAGAACGACTTGGACTAGAACCAATTAATGGTGCTGATAGTTTATTAGTACCAGCAAATCTTTTTCCATTAGGAGAAGCCGAAGACAGTAACCAAGAAGCTGATGATGAAGATAAAAATTTTGAGGATTTTGACCTTTTATATGGTACAAAAGAAGAAGTCAATAAAGACACATTTACAACAGAAGAAGAAGCTAGAGAACGAGCAGAAGAACTGGGTTGTAATGGTATACATAGTCATTCATATTTAGGTGGACAAACAGTTTATATGCCTTGTGAAACACATAGAGAATATGAAGAAGCATTAGGTGATGCAAATAAAGCTCTATCTGATTTAGATTTAAAACCAACTGATGCAATGGCAAAAGAGGCACAACGAGGTCTTGATTGGCGAAGAGAATTTAAAAGAGGTGGCACACAAGTTGGACTTGCAAGAGCAAATCAACTTGTTGACAAAGAAAATTTATCACCAGATACCGTTCTACGAATGTATTCCTTCTTTTCAAGACATGAAGTAGATAAACAAGCAGAAGGATTTAAAGTTGGTGAAGAAGGTTATCCAAGTAATGGTAGAATAGCTTGGTCNTTATGGGGCGGAGATGCTGGTTTTTCTTGGTCTAAAGCACGCAGAGATGAAATTTTGCGTGAAAGGGAAAAATCTTATCATACTGACAAAGAAGAAGATGAAGAAGAAAAAGGTGCATACGGACTTACAGATGCAGTCGAAAAAGGTTTACGAGAAAAGGTAAAAGATCATAACGATAAGTACGGTAGTCAAAAAAGTAAAAAAGTAACACTTGGAATGTTGGCATCATCATTTAAAAGAGGAATTGGTGCATACCGTACAAATCCGTCATCAGTTAGACCAGCAGTGAGAGCTTCGGGAGGAGAGGATCGCTGGGCATACGCAAGAGTCAATGCCTTCTTATATGCAGTAAGAACTGGTCGCTTTAGATCAGGTAAATTTGATTTAGATTTACTTCCGAAAGGACACCCATTGAGTACCAGAAAATGAGTTATAAATTTGGCAACGGATCTAAAAAAAATCTTGGTACAGTAGATATCCGATTACAAGAGGTTTGCCAACATGCAATATTTATTTCACCGATTGATTTTGGTATTACAGAAGGATTACGATCAAAGGAAAGGGCTATTAAATTATTAGAAGAAGGTAAATCAAAATTAGGCGATAAATCAAAACATTGTTTGGGACTTGCAGTAGATATTGTTTGTTATGATGAACAGCATAAAATTACATGGGAGATTCCATACTATGAAGAAGTTGCAACATGTTTTGATATTGCAAGAAAAAAAGTAGGTGTTGATATGCGCTGGGGTGGTAATTGGAAAGTAAATCAATTTAAATTAGATCCAAATAATAAGTTTGTAGATGCTGTTCATTTTGAATTAGTATAAGGTTATGGAAAACACAAAAGGCGGCAACTTTTCACAAGTTGGCAAAATACAAACAGACGATTTTGGTAATATTCTTCAATGTCCCTATTGTTATTCGACACATTTAATAAAATGTGGCAATGACGGTAAAACAAAAAATTCTCCACAAAGATTCAAATGCAAGGCATGTGGCAAAAAAACTGTCAATCCAAAGGTATCAAAACAATACGAAGTAGAAAATCCATTTGAAGGACAAGAATATACAACAGAAGAATTAATAGATAAAAGAATTGAAGTTTTTAAAAGACGAGAAAAAAAAGAATTAAATGAAGATTTTTTAAATATAAAAATCAATGATAATAAGCCCCTGGGCTTATACATAATGGGAGATCCGCACATTGATGATGACGGAACAGATATGCCAGCAATATTAGAGCATTTAGAAATTACAAATAAAACAGAAGGTATGTATGCTTGTAATGTTGGAGATTTNCAAAATAACTGGGCAAGAAGAACGAAACTAGAAGGATTATGGGCAAAACAATCGACAACAGCCGAACAGTCGTGGCAACTTACCGAATGGTTATGTCATGCCACAGATTGGTTATTTATTGTTGCTGGTAATCATGATATGTGGTCAGGTACTGGTGATCCGTTAAAATGGATTATGAAACCTTTAAAAACAACTTACGCGGCACATTCCATAAGACTTAAATTAAAATTACCAAATCATGAAATAAGAATTAATTGTGCTCATGAATTTAGAGGACACTCAATTTATAACACAGCTCATGGAATCGTAAGACATGCCATATTTAATAATCGAGATCATCTATTAATTGCTGGACATAGACATGTATCAGGATATATGCCATTAAAAGATGCCGATACAGATATCACCATGCATTGTTTACAGGTTGGTTCATATAAAAAATATGATGACTATGCTAAACAGTTAAATCTTCCAAACAAAATGATGTCGCCATGTGCTGTTGCAGTTTTTAATACAAATGTCAAAGACACACACCCAGATTTTGTTAAAATATTTTGGAATGTAAAAGAGGGAGCAGATTATCTGACTTTTTTAAGAAATGAAAAAAGGTANACTTTATATNNTTGACTGGATAGATCACACAGGAAATGCTGGTTGGATTGAAGATATTGATATTGAAGAACCAGTCAAATGCCGAACAGTTGGCTGGTTCATAACGGAAACACAAACATCATACAAAATTGCTGATACCATTTCAACAGAAGATGATATTGCTGGGCTATCTGTTATAATTAAATCTTGTGTAACAAATATCCAAGAATTAATTAAAGATGACGAAGGCAGAAAAAAAACATCTTAATAAGGTTGCCAGTTTAGGCTGTGTTGCATGTCGACAAATGGGATATTTTGGAACACCAGCAGAAATACATCATATCAAAGGCAAAAATATGATTGGAAAAAAATCTAGTCATTTTGAGGTAATACCTTTATGTCCGTATCATCACAGAACATCAAATGAAGCTTATCATCATTCACCTAAAAAATTTACCGAGAAGTTTGGAACACAAAAGTATTTACTTGAATTGACAAATGAGTTATTGAAATGGCACTCCGTATAGATATCAGAAAAGATTACAGAGAACAATTACGATTATTGATACGATTATCAAAAAATTTAAAACGCAAAATTAGTGGTTTATTTAATAGATATTCAAAAAGAGCATCAAGAGAATTTAAGGATAAAGAGGAAATATCTCAAGAATATTATTTAGAATTTAGTGATGAATTCATTAATATCATGAGAAGACATTATCGTGTTTGTATTACAGAACAGTATGAACGAATGACACGAATGAGAACAAAACAAGAAGAACCTCTTGAAGATGTAATCGAAGCATACATTACATTAAGATTAGGTGCAGAAATATCACAGATAAACAATACAACAAGAAAAAGGATTATTGCAGTCATAAGGAATGGATTGTTGGTAGGTGATTCAATACCAGATATTGCAAACAGTATAGAAAAATCATCTGCATTTTCATCAGCAAGAGCAACATTAATTGCAAGAACTGAAACCCATAGTGCAATGGGATATGGTTCAAATGAGATTGCAAAAACATTAAATTTTAAAAGACCTCAAAAAATATGGAACGCGGCTCTTGACATAAGAACCAGAGATTGGCATAGACAAACAAACGGACAAAGAAAAAATGCAGATGAAAAATTTGAAATAATAACACCACAAAGAGGTGGATCATCATTTGTAGCATTATTGGATTATGCTGGTGATCCAAACGGTGGTGCTTTGAATGTGATTAATTGCCGTTGTTTTGTAACACACTATGATGACGAAGACGAAATCATTGACATTGTTTAATGAAATGTTTCGTTATCTCTATCCAATATCTGTTCTTTTGCTTCGTCAGATGCCATTTTTAAAAGCATCTCAACCTCTTTGAAATTAGGTGCAAAATTAGCAATCTGTAATAAACTATACTTTATTAGACAAAAAGAATATATTCTAACATCTATATTTTTTCTCCTAACTCTTTTTGCAAGTTTTTGTAGTTCAGATTCAATGTAACATTCATCTTCGTAAGTTCTTTTTATTTCTTCTTCGGTCATTCTACAATCTCAACATAACATGGATTCAATCTTGAATTACCACAAATATTATTTGCATGTGCATCATTAGAAGAAAATATAAAAAACAATTGTATCGAAATAACAATACCAAAAAATACACCCATTATTACAAGTAACATATCTTCTCTTTTCATAAAAATCTCCTTTTAGTCTTTAATTCTTTTAAGTAAAACAATATTAATAATTATTAATGAAATAATTGTTATAAATATTAATGTATTCATCAAAACCCCCTTTTTTTATATTTTATCATTTTATTAGATATTTAACCTTGTCTTTATCTAGTTATTTAATTATATGATATTTTAAATATAATGTCTAATTATTTATTAATCAGTATAATCTCTTGCTAATAACATTGTCAGCATGGTAGACTTGAAAAAATTGACAAATGGAGATTTTTATGCCTATTCCGAAACCTAGAACTGGTGAAAAAGAACAGGATTACATGAGTAGATGTATGTCAGATCCAACAATGGTGAGTGAATACGGTAGAAATCAAAGAACGGCAGTTTGTATTGCTCAATACAGGGGGAAAAGCGATATGGAAAATGAATACGATTTTTTAGACCTTGAATGTGAATATAAAGAAATTGAAACAGATGAAGACGGATCATTTGAGGGATACGCATCAGTATTTAATAATAAAGATTTAGGTAATGATGTAATCAGAAAAGGTGCTTTTCTTAAAGCAATGAACGACAAAAAGCCAAGACAAATAAAATTATTATATCAACATAAAACAGATGAACCGATTGGTGTCATTGATGACCTTAAAGAAGATAACAGAGGATTGCTTGTAAAAGGTCGTCTTGCTATGAATACACAAAGAGGTAAAGAAGTATATGAACTTATGAAAATGGGTGCTTTAGATAGCATGAGTATTGGATATAAATTAACACCAGACGGCTATAAATATGATGATAAAAATAAACGCAGAGTAATCAAAGAAATTAATTTAATGGAAGTGTCAATGGTTACATTTCCAATGAATCCAAAAGCCAAGATAACCAAAGTTAAATTGGCAGATATGAACACAAGAGAACTTGAAGAATACCTACGAGATGTCGGTGTAATGTCAAGTGCTGTTGCGAAACAAACTGCAAATATACTTTACAAGTCTTATCAAGATCAGGATTTGTTAGAGCAACGAGATGTTGTTGATAGTGTAGAGCAATTAATTAATGTAATTAGAAATTAGGAGTAATTATGTCAGATGAAATTAAGAATGTCATAGACGAACTCGGAAATTCCTTTGAAGAATTTAAAAAGGAAAATAAAAGTCGTTTAGACGAAATCGAAAAGAAAGGGCATGCTGATCCTCTTTTAGTTGAAAAAGTAGATAAAATGGCTGATGCTGTTGCTGAAAATGCAGAGTTAAAGCAAAATATCGAAATTCAAGCTAAAAATTTAGAAGAAGCTAATGCCAAACTTGAAAAACTTGAAACTGCTTTATCAAGACCAGAAAGCTCAAAAAGTGAAGATGTCAATATGCAAATGAAAGCATTTGGTAACTGGTTAAGAAAAGGCGAAGTTGATCCTGATGAGAAAAAAGCACTTTATGAATCAGACGACACATTAGGCGGATTTTATGCACCTGCAGAATATGTTGCTGATCTTATTAAAGGTGTAACAGAAATTTCACCAATCAGATCAATCGCAAGAGTTAGATCAACCTCTAACAGAGGAATTGAAATACCAAAAAGAACTGGTCAATTCTCTGCTTCATTTGTAAATGAAACAGCGACCAGATCAGAAACAACAGGCTACACCACTGGGCAAATGCAAATTGATGCTCATGAAATGTATGCCCTTGTTGATATCTCACAAGCTATGCTTGAAGATTCAGCTTTCAATTTAGAAAGTGAAATGGGTACTGAATTTGCAGAGCAATTTGCAAAAGCTGAAGGTACAGCATTTGTTTCTGGTGATTCAATTGGTCAACCTCAAGGCTTTACAGACAGCACAGCAGGGGTTGGTTCTACAAATTCTGGTAATGGTTCTGCTTTAACAGCAAATGGTTTATTAGATTTAGTATATGCTATTAAATCTGATTACCTTTCAAATGCTAGATTTGTAATGAACAGAGGGACATTTGGTTCTTTGTTAAAACTTGAAGACGGCGAAGGTCAAAAAATATTCCATGTTGGTATGCAATTAGTAGGTGGAGCACCAAGTACAATTCTTGGTTATCCTTATGTTCTTGCAACTGATATGCCAGCAATTGCTGGAAGTGCAAAACCAATTGCATTTGGTGATTTTAACAGAGCATATACAATCGTTGATAGAGTAAGTATGTCAATACAAAGAGATCCATTCACACAAGCGGCAAGTGGTAACATTCGTTATCTAGCTCGTAAGCGTGTAGGTGGTGCAGTTGTATTAGCTGAAGCTATCCGTTTACAAAACATTTCAGCATAAGGAGGCTAATATGAGAGATATTTCAAATCGTACAAAGGCAGTAACATGCCAAGATGCAAAAGTCTTCACTGCGGACACAAACGGCACAACAGTTGACAGACAAGGCTTTGAATCAGTTATGTTTGTTGTAAATTCAGGAATCGAAGGAGATACACTTTCAAGTTCAGTCAAATTTGACTTTATCCTTGAAGAATCTGATGATGATGCAACATTCAGCGCTGTTACAAGTTCTACATCTGTAACTGAAGGTTCAGTTGATTCTTCTGGAATCTTCTTAACTTTAGATGCCAACGGCGAAACCCCACAAACCAGTCAAATCGGTTATATTGGTGGTAAGCGATATGTTCGTGTCAAGATTGATGTAACTGGATCGCACTCAAATGGTACACCAATAAGTATACAAGCAATTTTGGGTAATCCAATCGACAGTACAGACGCGTAATTGCGTCGACATGGAAGGTGTAAGAGTTGGCTCATTGTTCTTGCACCTTCTTTTTAAGGAGTAAATTATGAAAATTAAAATGGTAAAAGATACACTAGGAAGTTCAAATAAAAGTGGCAATCAAGTAAGAGTTTATAAAGCTGATGAAATATTAGATTGCACAGATCAATGGCAAAAGGATTTGGCAAATGTATTTTTGCATGATGAAAGTGCAATTGAAGTTAAAATTGACGAACCTAAAGAAACCAAAAAAAAGAAAGTAGTTAAAAAGAAAACAAAAAAGTAGGTAATCATGACAAGGTCGATTGATTCATCATTTAATACACAGATTACCAGTAATTCAATACGACCATTTTTTGCTATCAAACTCGGATATCAGTCAAGTGAATTAAGACTTTGGACTGGTTACAATGACATAAGGATTGATAATCAGGTTTACACAGGATCAGGATTATTGATGTCTTTTTCTAATATTTCTGAATCAGCAGATACAAAGGCAACAGGATTACAATTTGTCTTATCTGGACTTAATGATTCAGTATTAAATGCATCTTTAAGCGAATTAGAACAGAATATACCAGCTTTATTGTACTTTGGGGTACTGACGACTACATCTAATGAAACAGTAGTCGTAGATAGCCCATATAAGCTGTTTGAGGGCTTTTTAGATGTTGCTAATATAGATAATAACGGAGAACAGGTAAATATTGAATTTAGACTTGAAAATAAGCTTATTATATTAGAAAAACCTAATGATAAAAGATACACCGATCAAGACCAAAAACAACTATTTCCAAATGATAAAGGACTTGAGTTTGTAACCTCTATTCAAAATAAAGCGATTGCTTGGGGTGGGGGTGGTAAATAATGGGATTTTTTAAATCTGTTTTTAAAAGTATCACAAATTTTGTCAAGTCAGATATTGTATCAAGGGCAGTATTTGTAGCATCTGGTGGTAATCCAATAGTCCAAGCTATTCTGACGGTTGCTGTGATTGCCGTTGGAAGTGCTATGGCACCAAAACCAAGAACCAGAAACTCGTCTTTACAGCAATTAAGTTATCAACAAGAAATAAATAATCGAGCAATCATGTTCAAACAGCCGATTATTCCAAGAGATGTAGTATACGGAGAAACAAAAAAATCTGGTGGTATTTTATTTGTAGAAACATCAAACAATGATAAAGATTTACATTTAATCGTACAAATTGCATCTCATGAAATACAAAGTTTTGAATCTATATTCTTTAATGAAGAAGAACTAACAATTTCAAGTGTTGGTAATGATGCAAACGGAATACCAAGATACAAAGTTACATCACCAACTAAATTTGCAAAAGAATCACGATTTACAAAAAAAGAACAAACCTTAATTGCTTCAGATTATATTTCGGTTCAAGTTCCAAAAATGGCTATGGGAAGCACTTATTATGCTGATGAATACGGATTAGCAGAAGGTATAACAACAATAAAATTAATTAATGACGCATCATTTACAATTGCAGCAAACGATAAATTAAATATTGGTGGTAGAGATTACACAGTCAATTCTGGGGGTACTTCTTCTGTTGCAAATTCAAGACATGAATTATCAGTTACTATATCAGAGGCACTTGTTAGACAAGTAAATGCTTATTCAATAAGGCAACATTCACCAAATGGACTTGTTCATGTTGCATATTACAACACACCAAACAGAAGAACCAATGTATTACCATTTGAAAGTGGACAAACAACAGGATTACAATCTGCTGTTCAAGTGATTCATAAATTTACTGATTCGTCAGAGTTGACAGTTAGAATAAAACAACATTTGGGAACTGATACACAATTAGCAGATGCAGATTTGGTAAATGAGGTATCTGGTTGGACAAACGATCATAGATTACAAGGTATTGCATATTTATATATNAAATTNAAATATGATGCTGAAGTATTTCCAAATGGTATCCCAAACGTATCAGCAAAAATTCGTGGTAAAAAATTACTTGATTTTAGAGATTCATCAACAGCATTTTCAAGTAATCCAGCATTGGTTATTTATGATTATTTAAGTGATTCTCGATTTGGATTAGGTGTATCAACAGACGATATAGACACCACTTCGTTCACTACTTTAGCAAATATTTGCGACGAAGATATAACATTATCTGGTGGTGGCACAGAAAATAGATATGAATGTCATGGTGTAGTTTATAATGATATTGCACCAATGGAAGTATTAGACGATTTATTAAGTTCATGTGTTGGTGTTTTAAGTTACAGTAATGGAAAATTTAAATTAGCTGGTGGTAAATATGTAGCACCAACAATAAGTTTATCCGAAGATGATTTTCGAAGTGGTATAAATATAACAACAAAACAATCTCGTAGAGATACATTTAATACTGTAAAAGGTTTATTTACTTCAGAAACAGCTAATTTTCAACCGACTGATTATCCAATGGTTACATCATCAACATTTACTGAAGAAGACGGAGAAACAATATTTGCTGATGTAGATTTACCATTTACAAAATCAAGTTCAATGGCACAAAGAATTGCAAAAATAACTTTATTTAAAAATCGACAACAAATGGTTTTACGAGCTGGATTAAAATTAACAGCATTTAAACTTGAAGTCGGCGATACAGTAAACATATCACTTGATAAATTTGGTTTTATAAATAAAATATTTGAGGTTACAGATTGGTCATTTGTTGCTAATGAAAATGATGTTGGAATTGATATTGTTCTAAAAGAAACAAGTTCAAATGTCTATGACTGGGACGCAGAAGAATCTACCTTCAGTCAAGATAATACAACCTTGCCAACATTCCAAACAGTTTCTACACCTTCTCTTGCTGTATCAGATTTTTTGCGTGTTTCTGCTGGGACTGTAATTACAGTAATTCAGGCAGTAGTTGAATCAAATCAGGGAACATCAAACGAATTTGAAGTTCAATATAGAAATACAAATACAGATGATACTTTTAAATCATTAGGTAAAACTACAAATAATATCTTTGAAATTGAAAATGTTGAAGACGGAGCATTTTATGAAATAAGAGCAAAATCAATAAATGCTTTTAATGTTTCTTCTGATTTTATTTCAGTCGATCACGAAGTAATTGGTAAGACAGCACCACCTTCAAATGTAAGTAATTTTTCTGTAAATATTATTGATAATCAAGCTGTATGTTCTTGGACAGCAGTTGATGATTTAGATATTTCTCATTATGTAATCAGACATACACCAGCAATTACAGGACAGGTATATAGTGGTGCAGAATTGATCGCAGATAATATTTCAAAAGCTACAAATGTTGCAAGTTTACCAGCAAAAACTGGTACATATATGATTAAGGCAGTAGATGTACTTGGATTGGCATCTGAAACTTCAACAAAAAAAGTTGTAATTCTAAATCAAATAAATGAAGATTTTAATGTTGTATCTACACAAACAGAAAGTACAGGATTTGCTGGAACAAAAACAGATTGCGAAGTTGTAACGAGAGATAGCACAAATTTTCTTCAAATAATACTTGGTGAATTATTTGATGACGGTGTTGGCAACTTTGATGATAATACTGGTAATTTTGACGACGGCGGATTTACACCAAATAATCTTGATGCAATTTACGAATTTCAAAATAACCCTATTGATTTAGGGGGTATATATAACAGCTTTGTAACTGTAACAATGAATTCATCAAGACATGATTCTCAAACACTATTTGATAGTTTTGGTGGCGTATTTGATGATCGTGAAGGTTTATTTGACGGTAATTATACAGAATTTGATGATGTGAAGGCAGTTATTCAAATATCTACCTCTACTGATAATTCAACATATACAGATTTTCAAGATTATGTTTTAGGATATTACAAAGCTAGATATATAAAATTACGAGTTAAAATGGAAACAACTAACATAACTTCTACACCAGCAATTTCTCAATTGGTTGCGACTATTGATATGCCAGATCGTACTATTGCATCTGATGATGTTGCATCTGGTACTGCATCTGGTGGAAAGGCTGTATCATTTTCTCCAGCATTTAAATCATTAGAAGGACTTGGTATTAGTGCTGATAATCTGGCAACAGGTGATTTTTATGAGATTGTTTCAAAAAGTGAAACAGGTTTTACAATACGGTTTAAAAATAGTAGTGGATCGGTGGTCGATAGAACCTTCGGTTTTGTTGCAAAGGGATTTGGATTCCTTGAAAGCAGTTAATAACAATGCTATATTTATCCAAAATTATATGGAGTTTTTATAATGGCACAGCATGATTATTCAATAGCGAATCAAACATTTCCAAATACTCGAACTGATTTAAATAATGCTTTGTCAGCAATATCCAGTAATAATTCTGGAACATCAGCGCCGAGTACAACATTTGCGAATCAGTTTTGGTACGATACATCAACAAATAAATTTTATATCAGAAATGAAGATAATGATGCCAATATACAACTTTTTGAATTAGATCAAACCAATGATACAGTTGAATATTTTTTAGCAGATAGTATTAGAACAACCTTAATTGAATTCACAGACGGAGATGATGCACTTACGATTGCTGACGGTGGTGCATTAACGACCTCTGGTAATTTATCTATTGGTGGATCAAATAACGAATTAAGATTTTACGAAGGTTCAAATTTTGTTGGCTTTGAAGCTCCAGCATTAACAGGGGATCAAATATTTGTCTTACCAAGTGCAGACGGTACTGCAAATCAAGTTCTTCAAACTGATGGATCTGGAACCTTATCTTTTGCATCTGTTGGTGGAGATAATTTAAGACCTAATGTAAAACCACTTATTATTAATGGTGATATGGCAGTATCCCAAAGGTCAACAAGTGTTGCAAGTATTTCTTCAACTGATGCATATAATACAGTTGACAGAATCCGAATGGCAATAGGTACTGCTGGAACTTATACACAATCTCAAGCAACAGATGCTCCAACAGGTTCTGGTTTTGTAAAATCTTTAAAATTAGACAATACGACAGCGAATGGAAGTTTATCTGCAGGTTCATTTCATGCACTTCATTACAGATTTGAAGGACAAGATTTACAATTACTCAAAAAGGGTACATCTTCTGCTGAAAAAGTTACAATAGCATTTTGGGTAAAATCTGCAAAAACAGGACAGTATACCCTAGAATTAGAAGATAGAGATAATAGTAGGTCAATATCGCAGGCATACACGATATCAAGTGCCAATACATGGGAGAAAAAAGTATTAAGTTTTGCTGGAGATACAACAGGAGCATTAGACAATGATACTTCAGAAAGTTTTAGGTTATTGTTTTGGTTGGCGGCTGGAAGTACTTATCAAAGTGGAACTTTAAATACTTCTTGGGCGGCACAAAATAATGCGAATCGAGCTGTTGGTAATGTTAATTTAGCAGACAGCACTTCAAACGACTGGTATATAACAGGGTTACAAATGGAAGTAGGCGAATTTACTTCAAGCACAATTCCAGATTTTCAACACGAAATGTTTGATGATTCTTTACTCCGATGTCATAGATATTTTATAAATGGAACAGGAGATACAACTTTAAATCCAACAGGTCATATAGCAACTGCAACAACAATTCAAGCTACCCCACAAATGAGAAGAACCATGAGAGTTTCACCAACTTTAACTGCGAATGCTACAACTTTTATAGCATTAGTGGGTGGAAGTGGGGCAACGACAACTTTAGCTTTTAGTAATATGGGCAGAAATGGTTTTCGTTATGGATTAAATACAAACCAAANTGGTATGACGACAAGTCAAAACGCAGCTATGGCTGGACTAGGGGCTGACTTTGATTCAGAATTATAGGAGTAATATATGGACGAAGACAACAGAACAGTAACATCAGCACAAAAGGTAAACGACCCAAACACAGGAGAATATACTTGCATTAAAGCAGTTATCGATAGTGTTGAAATGTTTGTACCACTTGATAATAATAATAAAGAAAGAATATTAATTAAGGCATGGGAAGATGCTGGTAATACTTTACAGGAAGCTGACTAATGGCTGGTATTACAGTAACAAGTGCAGAAACAGATTACGCATTTACAATTGCAGAGGTTAAGGATTATTTAAAAATTTCTGGCAGTGATGATGATACAACATTAACAATGTTACAAATCGTCGCACATAATTGGGCAAAAAATTTTACACAAAGAAGTATTACAACACAAACTTTAAAATTATCTATTGATGCAGTTTATCAACCAGATATTGTGATACAAGAAGGTACATATATCGGTATTGACCAAGATATAAATCGTAGATCAATTATATTGCCACAAAGTCCAGTCGCATCAATCTCAAATGTCAAATATTATGATGATGATGATACTGAAACTACATTTGCTAGTAGTAAATATTATTTAGATAACGCATCTGTACCAGCAAAATTTGTTTTACGACAAGGTGAGAATTATCCAACAGGATTAAGGGTAGCAAATGCGTTAGAAATAACTTATGTTGCTGGATATGGTGCAACTTCTGCTGTACCAAAAGATATAAAATTGGCTTGTCTTAATTATGCCGCTTATGTGTTTGAACATAGAGGAGATGCCCTTGACGGTAAATCTGTAATGGTTCCGCCTTCTGCTGTTGCATTATTACGACCTTATGTCATTCATCAATTTAGTACACACCCATTTAGAGGAACAGCACATTTTGGGGGTTTATACGGATAATGAGTATTGGACAAATGAGAAACAGAATTGCATTACAATCCATGTCAGAATCAACTGATGAAGGGGGTGGACAGTCTACAAGTTTTAGTACAGCATCAACTGTATGGGCAAGAGTTGAAAATAATTCAGGAAATGAAGTTGTATTTGGAGATCAAATTGAAGCAAGAGCAAATTATGTTTTTAAGATTAGATATTATTCATCATTAACACCAAAATTCAGAATATCGTATAACAGTAAATTATTTAACATTGAACATATTGCAGATGAATTTGAAGGTAGAAGAAGATATCAAATAATATCTGCGATTGAAGGTGTTGCAACATGATAAAGGTAAAATTTGTTTCTAAAATTGACACAAAGATTGGTCAAGCTATTGATATTTATGATAAAAATACACAAAGACATTTAAACAGAGTTGCCAATTTTTTTAAAAATGCTATTCAACTTTCAATGAGGCAAACTCCAAGATCAATATCAACAAAATTAAAAAGAGGTGCTAAATTTCATGCACCAAGTATTGAAGGACACCCCCCAGCTATCGATACAGGTCGATTGGTAAATAGTATTATGATAAACCCAGCAACATTCTCATTTGGAAAAGATAAGAATACAGCAGAAGTTTATACAAGAGTTACTTATGCTAAAAGATTAGACGATACAAAAGCAGACGGTGGGCTTGATAGACCGTTTATTACAAAGCGATCAAAGGGATACAAACGAGCAAAACAATTTGCAGATACAATCAAACAAGATATTGCAATCAATAAGGTAAAAGTTTAATGGGATATCATTCATTTGATCTTCAATCAGCTATATATACATTACTTTCTGGTGATTCCACATTAGATTCTNTNGTTGGTAATAATNGAATTTANGANAATGTACCTCAAACATCATCATATCCGTATGTCGTTATTGGTAATGAAATTGCTACAAATCAAGGTACAAAAACACTTGACGGCATAGAATATGGAATTGACATTGATGTATGGAGCCAATATCGAGGAAAAAAAGAAATNAAAAATNTTATGGAAAGGATTTACAACNTNCTTCACGATCAAGATTTAACGGTATCTGGTGCAAGTTTTGTTGTTGGTCAAGTTCGACAAGTAGCAACATTGGTNGAAGCAGACGGAATTACTAGACATGGCATACTTTCTGTTAGTATAATCGTCTATGATTCATAAATTTATTTAGGAGTTTAAATTATGGCAGTTCAAAAAGGTGCAGATTTATTGATGAAACATGGATCAGGCAGTCCAGTATCGTATACAACAATTGCTGGTTTGCGTGATACATCAATCAGCATAAGTCAAGGCATTGTTGATGTTACAAACAAAGATGACGCAAGAGTAAGAAAATTGTTAGCCCAAGGCGAAACAAAATCTTTTACAGTAACAGGTTCTGGTATATTTACTGATGCATCTGTTGAGGCTTTGGTTTTAACAAATTTTGATGATGCAACATTAGATAGTTATCAGTTCCTCGTGCCTGATTTTTATACCTTTACAGGTGAATTTCAGGTTACTAATATTGAATATTCAGGATCGTATAACGGTGCTGTTGAGTATTCTATGACTTTTGAATCAGCTAATACTATAACATTGGCAACTGTATAATATGTTTGACGATAAAGTCAAAATTGGTAAAAAAAATCATGATGCTAAAGTACAAGATTTTCATCACCAGTTAGAAGTTGAAATGGCTCATTTTGAAAAATGGGATTCTGTCAAATCTATTGTAATTGATGATGATAATTATAATGTTGTTTGGTCAACAAATGTTGGAAATAGAAATGAAATTGTTAAAATGATAGTTGAAAAAACTGGAGTGAAAAATGAGCAACAAGTTCAGAGCAGAAAAGACAATAACGGTTGAGGATAAAGAGTATACAGCAAAGATGTCGCTAGATACTTGTGCTAGAATTGAATCAACAATTAATTGTTCTTTATTAAAATTGGCAAACAGACTTTCTCAAGCAGATATATTGATTGAAGAAGTAATACAATTTTTATATATATCATTCAGGGCTAGTGGTAAAGATGTCAAAACATCAGAAATTAAACAACTGGTCGCCAAATTGGGATATGCTGATTCTATAAAGTTAGTTGGTGAATTACTAACATTAGCTTTAGATGCTGGTACAGAAGATTCAGAAGATAAAGACGAAAAAAAAAATTCGTAGAAATTGATGAATCGAAAGGTCTACCTTATGAAAGGTGGATTGAAATATGTCAAGGTATGATCGGAATACCAAGTCGAGATTTTTGGCAAATGTCAGTATTTGAGGTATCATTAGCGATAAAGGGTTTATCAGAATTTAATAGTGGTAAAAAGTCAAGTAATGAGCCAATGACACTTGACAGGATAGAAAAGCTTAAGGAGAGGTATCCTGACATATAATGGCAACAGAACTTGATAAATTAGTTGTAAAAATTGAAGCAGATTTAAGAGATTTAAAAAAAGGTCTTAATAATGCTACATCACAAGTCAATAACTCTACCTCAAAAATGGGTAAGAGTTTCAATAAACTCAATCAATCAATTTTACATGTAGGAAAAAGGGTTACACAATTAGGTGCAATTGCTGGTATTACTTTTGGCACAATATTTACAAAAAATATCCTATCTGCTGGAATCCAAATGGAAGAACTAGCTTTACGAATGGGAATTATGTTTGGAAATGTAGAAGAAGGTAATAAAGCATTTGCAATTTTAACACAGTTCGCGGCAAGAGTNCCTTTTTCACTTGAAGAAATATTACGAGGTTCTGGCTCATTATTAGCAATAAGCGATAGTGCTTTGGAATTAGGAAAAAATTTAGAAATAGTTGGTAATTTAGCAGCGACTTCAACACTACCATTTCAAGTTGCGGCTGAACAATTTCAAAGAGTTGCAAGTGCTGGAATTGGTTCAGCAGAACTCTTAAAAGAAAAAGGTATTGCAGAATTATTAGGTTTTGAGGCTGGTGTATCTGTAACAGCAGAAAAATCAGTCAAGATTTTTGAAGAAGCATTTGGTGAAGGTGGACGATTTGCTGATTCTACACAAAAAATGGCAGGGACATTAAGAGGNGTATTTTCACAAGTTCAAGACTCATTATTTAAATTTGAAAGTGCTGTTGGTGGTGCATTTATTCCAAGATTGACGGCTCATTTTGGTGATCTGGTTACGGTATTACAAGAGAACGAAGAAGAAATCAAAAGGATAGGAGAAGAAATTGGAACAGCTATGGCTGACGGTGTTAAGTTTTTGGTTGATAATAGAGAAGAAATTGCATTTGCNTTGAAATCATTAGGTGTCTTGGCACTTGCTGCGGCGGCAAACTTTGTTACATTTGGTCTTGCAGTTAAGGGAGTTGTATTTGGTCTTAATCTTTTAGGAAAACACCCAGCTTTAAGAGTATTAAGTGCATTAGGTATTGCAACAACAATATCATCTTCTACAATGAATCATTTTTCAAAAGAGCTTGAAGATGTAAATAAAAAAATAGAAGAACAAACAAAAAAAATAAAAGAAAATAATAGGGCACTTCGCATCAATATTAAAAGTGTAAATAAAGCATCAGAACAGGTATCAGCACAAACCAAAGAAATTATAAAAGGTATTGTTGATATTGTGAATCGAGCAGGAGATGCGTTAAGTAGATCGGTTGCAAGAGCAGTTGTTGCTGGTCAAAGTTTACGAGATACTTTTAGAGATGTATTCAGAACTATTATAGAAGAAATAATTGCACTTACAATTAGAATACTTGTCCTTGAACCTATCTTAAAAAAATTTGAAGAAACATTACGTAGAATTTTTAATATGGAAAAAGAATCAGGCGGAAAAAAATCTACTGGTGATAGATTTAAAGATTTAGCTTTTCAAGTTGCAGGTTCATTAATTACTGGCAATTTTGGTGGTGGTTTGGCAAATGGTGGAATGGTAGCACCGAATACACCATATTTAGTTGGAGAGCGAGGTGCTGAACTTTTTGTTCCAAGTTCTTCTGGACAAGTAGTACCAAATGGTGGATTTGGGGGAGTAACTGTAAATCAATCAATCAATGTATCAACTGGTATTTCTCAAACAGTAAGAGCAGAAATAATGAATATGTTACCGTTAATTAAAGGAGAAACCATAAATGCTGTTGCAGAAACAAGACGCAGAGGTGGATCATTTGCTAGAACATTTGGAGCTTAAAAATGGCAGAACCTAGTTATCCATTGACNATGCCAACAAATGTAAATTTTAAAACTTCAAACTGGAGTTTACTTTCAACAGTTGCACAAACAATTAGTCCATTCACTTATGCTCAAACTGTTCACGAATTTGAAGGTTCTGTTTGGCAAGCCACTTTGACATTACCACCATTGAACAGAGAACAGGCTTCAGAATGGCAGGCATTTCTTACTCAATTACATGGCACAAAAGGTACATTTTTAATGGGAGATCCAGATGCAAAAACACCAAGAGGTGCAATTACGAATACAATTGCAGTAAATGGTGCTCATACAGTAGGAGCATTTGATGTCGTTATTGACGGTGCTGATACATCTGAAACCATATTTAAAAAAGGTGATTTTGTACAATTTAATTCTGCTGGTACTTCACAATTACACATGATTGTTGCTGATATTACTTCAGACGGATCAGGAAATGCCACATTACAAATTGAGCCAAAATTAAAAGTTGCTTTATCAGATGATGCAACAATTACTTATTCAAGTCCAAAAGGTGTGTTCAGATTACAAAGTAACGAAATATCATGGAACGCAAACGAGGTTTCTGTTTATGGCATATCATTTGCAGTTGTTCAAGCTTTATAGGTGAAATATGTATACTTTTCTATATTGGATTACATTAATTATAGTTGGACTGACTTTAAGTCAATTTGTATATTCTGCCGACAGTACAGTTAATTATAAAAATCAACCGCCACCAAGTGCAATATCGCCTTCACCAAGTATTGGTTCTGGATCTGATGTTTGCGTTGTTGTAAGAAGTGGAGCAGTACAAAGTTCTGTTATTGGAATATCTGGTGGAACGCATGTCATTGATAAAAACTGCATTATGTTGAAAAATGCAAGAATGTTAGCATCTCTCGGCTTAAAGGTGTCTGCAACGGCTCTAATGTGCGAAAATAGGGCTGTTTGGCGAGCAATGATTATGTCAGGTACACCTTGCCCAATATACGGTAAAATCGGCTCTGAAGCCCTAACAGAATACATTAAAATTGGTAGATTAAATGAAAATGGCACAATTAATGAAAGCTGGAATCCTATGCGTGTTAATATCAGGAACAGCAATCGCAGAAACTACGGACAACCTGTTAATTAATGGCAATTTTTCTGATTCCTTAAATGACTGGACTGTTGAAGATTCTAGTAAAATTAAGCATGATAATAATTGTTATGCTGGTGGAACTGATGCATCTGGTTTATGTAAATCAGTTCGTTGGTCAAGTAATCTAGGAAAAACTATATCACAAACAATTAATAATCTTGAATCTGGTTACGATATAACTGGTATAAATGTATCTTTTACAGCATTAGGTTGTAATAACGAGGCAAATTCAAGCACATGGTGTACACAAGGCACAGATTACGACAAAGTACAAACAACGATTCAACTTTATGACGGATCAAAAACAGAAACTTTATATCTTGAACAAATACTTGATTATAATGACGGAACACAAAATTATGATCTATCAACACAAACACTTGATACATGGACAACAGATAATTTAAATATTGATTTTTCTATAACTGGAATTGATACTGGTAATTGGTCAGGTTGGTATGCACCGATTGTAGACAATATAAATTTAAGTATGGATATAACTGAAACTGTAATTCCAGAACCAGTTATTCAAAGTCAAAGTATTATTACCGAACCAATAGAAGAAATTGAAGTAATTGAAACAGTAGAAAATTCAATTATTTCTTCAATTGATTTAGAAACTTCTGTTTTAAATGATGTTATTCTGGAAATACCAGAAATACCAGAATTACCAGAGATTGAAATAATTGAGGTTGCAGTTGTTGATGAGATACCAGAGATTAATGAATCTATTGAAATACAAGAAACCCCTGAAATAGATGTACCAGTTATAAATACTGTTGAAGAATTGACAGTTGTTGAAGATATTGAAGTTATTGAGGAAGTTGCTGAAATTGAAGAAATTACTGAAATTGAAGATATTACAGAACAAGAAAATACAGAAGATACAAAAGAGGAGTCAGAACAGTTGGTTGAAACAACTGTTGATGAAGATTTGGCAGAATCAAACGAGAAAAAACCAGAAGAATCAAAATCAAAAAAAGATAGTAAAAAACAACAAAAACAGCAGAATGTAACAAAAATAAAGCCAAAAATAGAAAAAAATAAACCAAAAAATGTAGAAATACCTGTTGTTTATACCTTGCTTACAATTCAAGAACCGATTAAAATTATTGAAACTGTTAAATTAGTTGAGGTTATATCTTATGAACAAGACATTACAGATTACACCAGCAATGATGCTTGGGATAATCTTAACAATAGCACCAATGATCGTTGGCTCAATCTGGACAGCCTCAAACCTTTATTCTCGTTTAGAGGTTACAGAAAAGATAGCAGCAAATAATGTTGATGCAATAGCCAATTTTCAGGAAACAGATACAAGTCAATTACAAGAACGAATTGCAAAATTGGAAGCACAATTAAATTCAATTGAACAAACAACAAGTCTTATCAATGAAAAAATCAATGATACAGAAAGTTCCATTACAATTTGGGCAGAAAAAGAATTTAAAAAATTATACGATATCGTAAATAAAAATCCATTAAGCCAATAAAATGACTAACCAAGAAACAGAGTGTCTAAAAAGACTAGAAGAAAAGCTAGATCACATTCATGCTGATGTTGAAAAAAATGCACAAGAAATTTCTAAATTAAAAGCAGATATTAATATGGGCAAAGGTGCTGTAAAAGCATTAGTTTGGGTTGGTAGTATTTTAACAATTCTTTTTGGATTATTTAATTGGAGCATGAAATGATTGGACTTATTGTAAATGGTTTATCAAAAGCAGTTGGTGGTTATTTTGAACACAGTGCAAAAAAACAAAAGGCAAAATCTGATTTAAAAATTGCAGAGATTGAGGCAAAAACAGCAGTCAAAAAGAAAATTGCAGAAGGAAAAGTCGAATGGGAAAATACTATGGCTGACGCAACAAAAGACAGTTTCAAAGATGAAGCATGGACAATTTGCTTTATAGTATTAATAATTGCCGCATTTATACCTGATTTACAACCTTATGTTGCACAAGGTATAGAATTTTTATCAACCTTTCCAGACTGGTTGCAATGGAGCATTCTTGCATCTATTGGAGCAAGCTTTGGACTTAAATCAATAGGAAAATTTACGAAATGAAATTATTAAACAAAACTGTAAATTATTTTGAAGATAACGGAAAAGAATTACTTAAATTTGCTATTAAAGCATCTGTTATAAGTTTATTCTGGATTATTCTGGTCGCTTAATTCAACCTTTTTTTCTTCTTTGTTTGCTTTTTGAATCTGGATAAAAAAGTTTTTTGCCCTTACAAGATTCGAAAGTATTAATATTTGTGTAAATGCTACATCAATATTATCTTCGTCATCTGTTTGAATTGCCTGATTAATTTTTTTTAATGTGATATCAATCTGCTCATTAAATTTTTCATTTATTTTAGTACTAAAATTTTCTATCGCCATACTGAACCCTCCGCCCATGCAACAATTGATTTTCGTATACCAGTTGTAACTGGTGTAACCTCGTGATATGTAAAAGGTGTAAATCCTAAAATTGTTAATTCATCAACAGGATAATTAACACAGTCATTTTTAGAATATGGATCATAAAATAATAATTTACCACCATTGAATTCATTTGGATTTAGAGTCCAAGATAATGATATTTTTCTATGTGAATTTTGTCCTGAACCTATATCCATGTGCATTTTATAAAAATCACCAATATGATATTCGCAATATATTATTTCATTTAACCTTGCAATATTGTAATTAAAGTTCTGATTCATCATAAATATAACTTTTCTTAAAAGATCACCAGTATATGTATTTTGAGCTGGAATACTATATGCTTTAACCTTTCTTATATGATCTAAAGAATCATTAACATCAGCAATAATAGGTTTTTTATAATTTTCAATATCTTCTTTAACGAAATTTAAATCTTCTTCTTCGACCTGAACATTACAAATGCCATAAGTCGGATCATTGAGTGGCAATTGTTGTCTGAATTCTTTATCTGGTAGAAGTTCAATAGTCAAAAAAATCTCCCTGCTAACGAGAAGTGAGAAGTAATTAACAGGGAGCAAATGCTCGTAGGTTTAATTAACGAGTCCTCAAGGTTAAAACGGTATATCATCATCAAATTCGTTTTTTGCCTTTTCTTCAAATTCTGTAACTTGATTATACTCATTAAAATCAGTTTGTACAATATCCCAGTTTATGACAAATTTACCTGTTTTTGTTTGTCCATTGTAACCAAACATTTTGCATTTATCTTTTTCAATATCTTCTTCTTTTCGTGTATCAATCATGATCTCACCAGACCAATCTGTTTTGGATTCTTCTTTACTTTTATTTACAAATCCAACTGATTGATATAAACGAAAGTAGGGTTTACCTTTTTGACTGGTATGCTGAATAATAACAAATTTATTACCAAATTCAGTACCATTATCAATTTTACCTGTTGCAATAAGTTGATCTGTATCAAAAGGATCAAAACTACTTCCTCTAATTTTATCACCTTGTTGATTATTATTTTCTAGTTCTTGGTCATCATCATGATAAACCGTTGGTTCTGTTCCGTTGCCCATTTTTCACCTCTTATCGTTGATATAAATAATTATCTTCTTCTATTTTCTTTTTTTCATATACAAAAACCATTTTTTTTGCATCTTCAATTGTATCACAAACTGCCAATCTTTTTCCTACTCTATCAAAATATTCACCATTTTTATCATAAAACCAAACAGAAAAAAGTCGGTATTTTTTAAAAATACGATATTCTATACCGATAAGATTCTCACTTTTATACAACCAACAAGATTCTCTTTGTTGAGTATAGACATCATATTTTTCATAATACATAAAATCAATTTGTGTGCATTGTTCCATTTTTTATTTCTTTTCTTTGTTGATATTCTCTCACTTCTTTATCGTTTGCAGTTTTATTTGCGTCGTGTCCGTCATCATCTTTTTCAATCGGTAAACCTAATAATTGCATATATAAAGACCTAGTTGCATAGGTCAATGCTGATCGTAGACCTTGTGCTGTTTGTTTTTCAATTTGTACTCTAATAAATGCTTGATCATATCCCTTTGAAATAGAATGTGTAATTCTCATTCTTGCCAATAATACATGTTGATCTTCTGTTGGTTCTTGTGTAACAGCAGACAGTAAATTATGTTCTAAAAGAATCGGTTCGACTTCCTGATATAATTTTTCCATTGAAATATATGAATGGTCATATAACCCTGTTTTATCAGTAGTTAGATTAAATTTAGATTTTTCATTTTTTATTTCATTATGAATTTTAGTTCTTGCATCAACTAATGCTGTTAGATGAAGGGTAGTCATATCTTGCAGATATTTATCTGCTGGTGTTTCTTGGCTCATTGTAATCTCCTATTTAGTAAATTGATTAATTTTAATTGATCTGATTCTTTGATCTTAATGAATCTATCACATCTGATAAACTGATTTGTCAAAAAATCAAGTAAGTCAATTATACAAAGTTCTTTTTGTTTCTCATATAGTTCATTTAGAGGATTTGGATTATTTAAGTAATCAATGATGAAAGTTCTATATTCTTCAATATCGGTCATATATTGATAATATTCCTTCCAATCATCATCAGGTTTAAACAAAAATTTACTTATATCTATAATTGCCATATCTCCATTATAGTTATAATATAATCAAAATCAAGAATTATTTACATTTTAAATATAATGGTATATTATTAACTAAAAAAAGGAGTTATCTATGAAATTTAAGGAATATATCAAAAAAAACAAAATATCGGTGCCGAAAATGTGTAAAGAACTTGGTATTGATTATGTAACCATGAATAGTTACAGATATAATGACGCAATTCCAAGAAGGGAGAATATGCAGAAGATTTACAAAGCAACCAACAAAGAGGTAAAACCAAACGATTTTTACGGATTATATTAAATGAGCTTTCAAGCCATGGCATGGGCTGTCAAACAAAAGACAGAGAGTCCAATTTCAAAACTTATTTTATTGATGATCTGTAATTATGCAGATGAAGAAGGTAATTGTTACCCTTCACAAGAACATCTGGCAGATCTATGTCAATGTTCAAGAGTATCTGTCAATAAACATATCCAAGAATTAAGAAAAAAAAATTATATATCAATCATAAAAAAAGCTAATGGTCAATTTGTATATAACAATTACCATGTAAATATGCTTAACATAGGGTATGTAAATAATATTGACTCCGAATGTAAACCAGTTTTACATAATACTATTAAAAACACTATTAATAATAAGCCAACTTTATTTGATGTATTCTGGAATCATTGTCCAAAAAAAATTGGAAAAAAGAAAACAAAAGATATATATACAAAGATCATCAATAATAAAAAAATAGATGTAACTGAAGATGAATTAATTAAAGGTATATTATTATATAAGGAAAGTGTAATCGAAATAGAATCGAAATACATTTGCCACCCTTCCACATGGTTGAATCAGGGAAGGTGGGAAGACGAATTTCCACAAACTACAAGAAAAAATAAAAATTGGTTAGCTGGTTGAATTATATTTAAAATAGTATTATTATAATTAAAATATACTTTAAAAAGGAGATAAATTATGGATTTTGACGAATGGAAACATTTAACAGAAGAAAAACCAAATGTCGAGAAGATCATTAATCAAGATAAAAAAACAATGGCAGAATGTAAACAATTTGCTTTGACTTTAAAAGCAATTATGAGTCCAAAGGCATTCGATATGTTAAGATACCAAATAATAAATCATGTCAAATAAATTAGAGGGTATTTATCAAGCAAGAGATATTTATAAAGATGTTAATGATTTATACGAGGGTAAAACACATAAACAATTTAACATAGGATATTCAAATTTAAATCCGTTGTTTAAAATCGTTAAACCCATGTTTGTTGTAATTACTGGTACTCCAAATTCAGGCAAAAGTAGTTTTACATACGATATTGTGATGAATCTAGCAAAAAAACATCAATTTAAATTTGTTATTTTTAGTCCTGAACATAGTCTTGCNATNAATCTGAAACGATTGATCGAAAAATTTGTAAAAAAACCATTTGATATTTTTTTTGAAAATAGATTATCAAGACAGGAAATGTTAGATGCTCTTAAATTTATACAAGAACATTTTTTCTTTATTGATAAGAAATCGGAGAGTCCAGATATTTCTTGGATTTTAGAAAAGGCACAAATATGTATTAATGAATTTTCGATTGATTCATTGATAATAGATCCTTTTAACGAGATTAACCCTTCTCGACAATCCTTTTCAGAAACAGAACATATATCGGTTTTAATATCTGACATAAAGAGATTTAATAGAGAAAATAATACATTTACATTTATGATTGCACACCCTAATAAACAAATTCGTGATACACAATCAGGAATGTTTGAAGTAAAGAGTTTATATGAAATTTCGGGCAGTAGTCATTTTAATAATAAATGCGACGTTGGAATGATTGTTACCAGAGATTATGAAAAAGAAGAAACAAAAATTAGAATTGCAAAAGTTCGCGAATTGGATCTCATGGGAAATATTGGTGAATGTAAGGTGAAATGGAATAATGATACGAGGTGTTTTGATGAAATATGATTATACACAGTTAATAAAATTGGCAAATGAATTATCTCTTGAAGATTTGTTATTTATTATGCAAATAAATCAAGACAGAATTTTTGTTCATGTAAATCATAATCAAGTATCCTATTGTCAAGATTTAGATAAAAAAGTACCAATATGTCTTAATGGAACAAGTATACAAATTAATATTGAACCGATACAGGAGATCAAAAAATGTTAGAAAAAAAGGTTTTAAAATTATGGAGAGGAAAATATGTATCTGTCCGAGATTATGAAGTTACTTTGGCAAAAAAAAAGGGTGGATTAATAATTGAACATAAAAATGAATATATGATTTTGGATAATGAAAAATTAACAAATTTAAAACCAAATGTTAAAGTACAATCAAATTACAAGGGAACATATAGACTTGTTGATATTGAATGGAAACCAGATACCAAAAATCATAAACAAGGAAATTTAATATAATTTCTGATAAATATTAAGGGGTAAAAATGGAAATAGATTTTAAAACAGTTGAATTAATATCATCAAAAGATTTGATTCCTTACGACAGTAATCCTAGAGAACATAGTGAAGAACAAATTCAACAAGTGGCTAAAAGTATAAAAGAGTTTGGTTGGACAATGCCAATTTTAGTTGACGAAAATTTAGAGATAATCGCTGGTCATGGGAGATTATTAGCATCTCAAAAATTAAATATTGATAAAGTTCCTTGTATGATTGCCAGAGGTTGGACAGAAGATCAAAAAAAAGCCTATTGTATAGCAGATAACAAACTTACTGAAAACAGCACCTGGGCAAACGAAGATTTGAAACTTAATTTGACAAGTTTGTTAGATAACAATTTTGATTTAAGATTAACAGGTTTTAATCAAAAAGAGTTAGACAATATCTTAAATTTTGACCTTGATACAATAGATACAGAAGAACAAACTATAAATTCTCAATATCAATTGACTGTTGAATTACAAGACGAAACGGAACAAGAAGGATTATATAATGAACTGACACAAAGAGGTTTAAAATGCAAAGTGTTAAGTTTTTAAAAAAAATAATGTACAAACCGACTTTTCGGACAGAGCAAATTTGTGGAATTTATGATTTAGAACCAAAAAAAACATTAGAAAAAGAATTTGTTTTTGACATTGATCTAAATTTTGATTGGCAAATTGGAATGATTGTTGGTTTAAGTGGAAGTGGTAAATCAAGTCTGGCAAAAGAATTATTTACAAAAAATTATGATCCAAAACATAAATGGACTGATGATACATCTTTTTTGAATGATTTTTCAAAGGATATATCCATAAAAGAAATTTGTAAATGTTTATCAAATATTGGTTTTTCTTCTCCACCATTATGGCTTTTACCTTATCGTGAATTAAGTACAGGTCAAAAGTTTAGAGTTGATGCTGTAAGATCAATTTTGGAAAGTGAAGAAATATGTTGTATTGATGAATTCACAAGTGTTGTCGATAGAAATGTAGCAAAAATTGGAAGTCATTGTATCCAGAAATTCATAAGAAAAACAAACAAAAAATTTGTTGCTGTTTCCTGTCATTCTGATATTCAAGAATGGTTACAACCTGATTGGATTTTTGATGTTGATACAAATAAATTGACAAGGGGGTATCTTCAGCGACCAAAAATTGAACTCAAAATATATGAAGAAGGAATTGAAAAATGGGAATTGTTTAGAAAATATCATTATTTAAATACTTCTATTCATAAAGGTGCAAAATGTTTTGTTGGTTATGTTTGGGATATACCAGTTGTTTTTGGTAGTTACTTAACATTTCCTCACCCCAAAATAAAAAAAGCAAAAAGAGGACACAGAACCGTTGTTTTACCAGATTTTCAAGGTTTAGGTATAGGAAACAAGATGTCGGATTTTGTTGCAAAATATTGTATAAACAAGGGTTTTAGGTATTTTTCGACCACTTCTCAACCTAGTATGATTTATTACAGAAATAAATCTAAAAATTGGAAAATAATAAGACTACCAAGTAAATTAAAGGGTTCTAATAGAAATTCTGCCTTTAATAGACCAAATTCAACTTCTTTTCAAAGAATAACAACATCATTTGAATATATTGATAAATAAAAGACAAAATTATTCAAATCGTCTTACAATCCTTTGCATACAGTAAATATTTATTTGCAAAAATACTTGATTATATTTTAAATATAATATAATATTTACATATATAAGAGATTATATATAAATAAACAATTTTAGGAGAAAAAAATGAAAAGTATTTATCAGATGACAGTTGAAGAATTAAAGAACTGGAACGAAAAGATAAATCAAAAAATGGTTAAGTATCAACATAGTCCAGTAGATATGGATCAATTGTGGGAACTTAAAAGACGAGTACAAAATCAAATTAAATTAAGAGAAATGGGTTTATAAATAACAAGGGGTAGAAATACCCCTATAACTTTAGGAGTAATACAATGAGCAATAAAGATATAGCAAGAGAAAAAATACTTAATGATATGCAAAGGAAAGTTCTTACCATTATTTATGAAGATGATGTAAAGAACGCAAAAGAGAGGAATGAAGTTTTAGCTTACTTTAAACAAGCTTTGAAACTGGCAAAAAAATGGGACATTTATCAGGATAGTGATGAATTCGAGCAAAACTTTGAAATACAGAAGTTACGAATAAATCCTGAATATAAAAGTCGAGCTATTGTTGAATCTAACTGGAGAAGAAAAAATGATAGACAGATTATACATAAAAGAAAAAGAAATATTTGATATTTTACCACCTTTTAAGAAGATCAGAGTTTATTCGATAACTTCAAAAAAGACAGGAATTGATATTCAATATTTTCCAACAGAATTACACAGTCTTAAAGATGTACAAAAAACTCTTGAAAAAATAGAAGGTCAGTATTTTACGGAATATCTTAAAATTTTTGATAACAAAGGAGAATAAAATGAAAACATTAGAACGCAAAGATCAATTTATCAATGACCTTACAGCAACTGATAATTTTACTTATAAAGGAGCTTCACTTTTATTTGACTGGTTAGAAGATTGGTATTTTGCATCANAAGGATTTGCTTATTATAATCCTGATGATATTTGTTATGAATATACAGAATATATNAGTATAAGTCATTTTATGAGTGATTATGATACTGATGATTGGCAAGTAAACAATATTGAAGATTTTTTTGAAATACTTGCAGAACATACACAAATTATCAAGATAGACGATCATCATTTTATAATACAAAATTATTAAATTAGGACTTCTGGCAAAGGATTGCCTTTTTTCTTGAAATATCTTTATTTTTACTATATAAAAAGGTATGCCAAAAATAGTAAACAAAGACGACAAAACAGCATCACTTATTAATCAATTATCAGGACTTGGTATTACACATCAACAAATTTGTGATATAGTCAAAATATCTAAACCAACATTATATAAATATTATAATGATGAATTACAAGAGGGCAAAGCACAAGCAAATGCTAAAATTGCACAAAATCTTTTTAAGATTGCAACAGGATCAGGTAGAGAGGCAGTAACAGCATGTATTTTTTGGTTGAAAACACAAGCCCATTGGAAGGAAACAAATGTAATAGAAGTCAATGATAATACAGAAGAAAACGACAAATTTAAATCACTTATCAACGATATACGAAACATTAAGTTATCAAAAGAAGATAGCGATAAACCTACTCACTAATTGGTACGCAAAAGCCAGAAAAAGCCAAATTGTTATTGACCAAGATAAATATAATATTTATTTATTTCTTGCTGGACGTGGCTGGGGTAAGACCTTAACAGGAGCATACGATATCGTTCAATATTGTTTGACCAATGAAAATGTAATTTGTGGTGTAGTGGCACCAACATACGGAGATTTAAAAAGGGTTGTATTTTCTGGTGAATCAGGACTTATAAATATCATTGATAAAAATCTATTAGATTCAACAGGTTACAATAAATCTGCTAATGAAATACATTTTTTTAATGGTAGTAAAATTATTGGCTTTCCAGCAATTGAACCAGATAGATTAAGAGGGGTACAATTTCACAGAGTATGGTGTGATGAATTGGCATCTTGGAGATATCCAGAAACATTTGATAATATTCTTATGGCATTACGATTAGGTAAAGATCCGAAATGTATTATTACGACAACACCAAGACCAATTAAAATTATTAAAGATTTAGCAAACAGATCAGATGTAAAGATAACCAGAGGGACAACATTTGAAAACATTGATAATCTTGCACCAAGTGCGATCAAGATGTTAAAAGAACGATATGAAGGAACGACAATTGGTAGACAAGAATTATATGCAGAAGTATTAGAAGATGTTGAGGGTGCTTTATGGAATAGAAAAATGATACAAGAAGCATTACTAAAAGATGGTGAAAAACCTAACGAATATCCAAGAACAGTAATAGCTATTGACCCAGCAGTAACACAATCTAAACAATCTAATGAAACTGGTATAGTTGTAGCTTCTAGAGGTGAAGATAATAAATTTTATATAAGAGAAGATTTATCAGGTCGTTATTCTCCAGACGCATGGGCAAGAGTAGCTGTTGAAAATTATTACAAGTATGATGCTGATAAAATTATAGCCGAAGTAAATAATGGTGGCGATTTAGTAGAAAAAGTTGTAAGAACAATAGATATGAATGTTTCGTATAGAAGTGTAAGA
>FUFK010057547.1_pt1 | contig 33248 bp, 30 predicted proteins | sample 1021851 | NCBI WGS metagenome assembly FUFK01 (sample SAMEA51879418, study PRJEB19060) | metagenome | reverse complement strand
GGCCCGCCGGTGAGGATCGCCGTGATCTCGCGACACTCCTGCGGGTTCTCGACTGAGGAGTAGCTGCACGGGCCAACGGTCTGCTCCTCGACGGTGGCACCCACCCGCTCGGTGACGAGGCCGAGGTCGGCGGCATTTGAGATCGCGGCATCCCGGCCCTCGCCGGTGGGCCAGAGCACGATCATGCCGACGACGGCGGCAACGGCGGCGAGTGTGACGGCGCCGAGCACGGCGCGAAGGGTCGGGACGGCGAGCCAGCGTTCCCAGCCGCCCGTCATCCCGTGCCCATGCGTGTGCGTGTGTCCGTCGTTCATCGGCGTCGCCCTATCGGCTTGCGGGTTTTCCACCACAGCAGACCACCGGCCAGCGTGGCGGCGCCGAGTGCGCCGAATGCCATCGGCTTCGGAGGTTGAACGCCTCGGCCCTCGACGAGGGGTTGCGGACGTTCGAACACCCGAATCTCCCAACCCCGGCTGGTGGCCTCCTTGAGAAGGGCCCGGTCGGGGTTCACGGCGACCGGGTGGCCGACCGTCTCGAGCATCGGGAGATCGGTGACCGAGTCGGAATAGGCAAACGAACCGTCGAGGTCGAGGTCGTAGCGTTCGGCTTCCTCGAGGATGGCGGCGACCTTGTGCTCGCCGGCGGCATAGAACTCGACCTCGCCCGTGTAGCGACCTTCGGCGTTGATCTGGGCCCGGCTCGCGATCGCAGCATCGACTCCAAGGTGTCGGGCGAGCGGCATGACGATCTCTTCTGGTGAGGCGGACACGAGGTACACCCGACGTTCAGCCTCTTGATGGGATTCGATGAGCTCGACCGCTTCGGCGTACACGAGTGGGTCGATGACGTCGGTCAGTGCACCGTCGACCAGGTTGGAGATCTTCTCCTTTTCCCACCCGGCGGCAACCTTGAGCGCCGTCTCGCGCATCTTCACCATGCGGCCTTCGTCGGCACCGAGGTAGCGGAACACGATCTGGCCCCACAGCGCCCGAACGACCAGCCAACGGTTGAGCATCCCCTCCTGGTGCAGGCGGGGACCGAACGCCAGCATCGCTGCTTTGGCGATGACGGTCTTGTCGAGATCGAAGAAGGCGGCCTCGGTCACGTTGGCATCGTAGAAGGCCGTGCCTAGGGTCGACTCGCGACTTCCCCGTCGAGCCCCTGTTCCGGGAGAGACGTCGTGTTTGTTATCTGTCGATCGCCCAAGGCGGCGTCGGCACGTCAGTCGTGGCCGCTGCGCTCGCGCTCCGCCACGCCCATGCCGGTCACCCCACGGTCCTCGTCGATCTTGCCGGTGATCAACCCGACCTCCTCGGTGTGGCGCCGTCGTCGTCGCTCGGGATCGGCGACTGGGCTGCAGGAGGCGACGATGTGCCGGGAGCGGTGATGGCCCGACATGGCGCCTTGGGGGGATTGGTCGAGGCCGGGAGGGTCTGGCGGTTCAGGTCACGGCATCCGCTGGGGAATCGGGTCCCAGAATCCGCCTCAGCAGTGTGATCGCGCCCGCTTTGTCGAGCGGATCGTTGCCGTTGCCACATTTCGGGGATTGCACGCATGACGGACAGCCGTCGGTGCACTCGCACGAATCGATCGCCTCGAGGGTGGCGGCCAGGTGCTCGGTGCCGGCCTCCCAGCCGAGTTCGGCAATGCCCGCACCACCCGNGTNGGCGTCGTANACGAAGACGGTGGCGCCGTCGGTGTCGACATGGTGGGCGGTGGAGANGCCGCCGACGTCCCAGCGGTCGCAGATCGTGAAGAGCGGCAGCATNGCGATCGCCGCGTGCTCGGCTGCGTGCAGCGTGCCGCGGGGATCGCCCCCGGTGTCGACGACCGTGTCGATTACGTCGTCGTCGACGACGTACCAAAAGGCCCGGGTGACGAGGCGCTGCTCGGGAAGGTCGAGTGTCTCGTTGGCGAGGATCTTGCGGCTGAAACGATCACGAAGTTGGTAGCCGAGCACCTGGGTGGTGACTTCGACCTCGCCGATGTGGAGCGTGGTGCGCCCGACTCGGCGCTGGTCGACAATCCGCAGGACCCGGATGTCTTTGTCGGTCCGGGGCTGGGTGTAGGTCGTGTTGTCGCACTCGACGACACGAGCGCGCTTGTCGTGCAGATCAAGCTCGACAACCTCATAGCTCTGACCGCGGTGCAGATAGATCGCGCCCTCGTGCACGGCCGTGTAGGCCCGAGCCTCATCGACGGTGCCGATGAGGCGCTCGGTGTGGTGATCGATGATCGTGATCTCGCTCGATGATCCCGAACGCAGGCCGATGCCCCGAGATGGATAGCCCGTGCCGCACCAGTGGGCGAATGGTTCCTCGTGCCCGTTGCGTCGGCGTCGCTGCAACCGCAACTGGCCGTCGCGGACCAGGTCACGGATGCCATCGTGGAGTTCCTCGTCGTTCCACCAGCGAACATCGTCGTACGACAGCGGCAGTTCGTAGGCCGCACATGCGAGATGCGGGCCGAGGATGTGGGGGTTGGCGGTGTTGATCACCGATGGCTCCGGCTGTCGCTCGAAGACCTCGTGGGGGTGACGCATCAGGTAGCGGTCGAGTTGGTCGTCGCCGGCAACGAGCACGGAGACGCTCGGCGCGTTGCGTCGCCCGGCGCGCCCCGCCTGTTGCCACATGGACGCGATCGTGCCGGGAAACCCGTTGATCACGCAGGCATCGAGGTCGCCGATGTCGACGCCGAGTTCGAGCGCCGAGGTGGCGACGATGCCGCGCAGCGTGCCGTCGCTCATCTGCTCCTCGATTGCCCGACGTTCCTCGGCGAGGTAGCCGGCCCGATACGACATCACGGCGCGTTTCAGGTGCGGCGATACCCGGCGGGAGATGTCGGCGGCGATGAGTTCGGTGCCCTTTCGGCTCTGGCAGAAGGTGATTGTTCGGTGGCCGGACTCGACCAGCGCTGCGCTGATCGCCGCCACCTCGCTGTTGGCCGAGGCGCGTACGCCGGTCTCCTCATCGATGACCGGTGGGTCGAGCAGTGCGAACCGGCGTGGACCAGTGGGGGAGCCGTCGTCGGTGATGGCGGTGACCGGTGCCGCACACAACGCCGATGCCAGCCGCTCGGGCTGGCCGATCGTGGCCGAGGTGAAGACGAAGACCGGATCGGAGCCATAGTGGCGACAGATCCGGCGAAGTCGCCGCAGGATGTGGGCGACGTGTGTGCCGAAGACGCCGCGCAGAACGTGGAGCTCGTCGATCACCACCACACGAAGTCGCATGAAGAAGGTGTCCCACTTCTCGTGCCGGGGGAGGAACCCACCGTGCAGCATTTCCGGGTTGGTGAGGATGACGTTGGCGTTGTCGCGGATCCAGGCCTTCTCCTCTGGGGTGGCGTCGCNGTCGTAGGCGCCGGCCACGAGGCGGGGGAAGTCGAGGGTGGCGAGCGAACGCAGCTGATCGTGGGCGAGCGCTTTGGTGGGATAGAGGAGAAGTGCCGTACCGGGCGTGATCGGATCGGCGACGGCCTCGGCGATCGGGATCTGAAAGCACCGGGACTTGCCCGACGCCGTGCCGGTGGCGATCACGACGTGTTCACTGCGTCGGATCGCGTCGATCGCCTCGGCCTGGTGATGCCACAGGTGTTGCGTGTCGGGCCGATCGGCAAGGCCAGGGGGCAGGGGTCGCTCGAGCTCGCGATGGCGTTCGGCGCGAGGTTCGAGGTGCTCCACGTGCACCAGGCGTCCGTCGGCATCGAGTTCGTCGAGGAGCGTCTCGAACGGGGTCGCCGGGTCCGGCGCAAAGGCCATCGTCCGATGCTACGGCAGCCCTGTGACCGAATCACCTGCATGTGGTCCGATACCGTGCCCCGGGTGGACATCGTCGTGCACACTCATGTCGCCGATCCGTGGTCGGTGCTCACCGTGGCCGGTGAACTCGATGTCGTCGGCGCGCCCGAACTGCGTCAGCACGTGATCCAGGTCGTGCGCGACGGTCATCATCGTCTTGTGCTCGANCTCACCGGTGTCGCGTTTGTCGACTCGTTCGGCCTCGGCGTGCTCGTCGGCGCACTGAAGCGGGTCCGGCTGCTCGATGGCGACCTTCGGCTCGTCATCAGTGAGCCACGGGTGCGGCGGGTACTCGAGGTGTGTGATCTCGATCGGGTGTTCGCGATCCANACCGATCTCGATTCGGCGGTCGCTGCGGCGTGAGTATGGACACCGAGCCGGATCCGGAGGTCGTGGTCGGCCCCGGGTCGATTGCGATCGAGATCCCGGCTCGATCCGACTTCGTGTCCTTCGTCCGTGTCGTGGTCGCCGCAGCCGCCGAACTGCGACCCGATATCGCTATCGAACGCATCGAAGATCTCAAACTCGCCGTCTCCGAGGCCGTCACCAACTCGATCAACGCNCAAGATCGCGTCGGNACGNTCGACCGCATCCGTATCGAATGTGAGGTCACCGACGACGAGATCACGGTCTTCATCCACGACCGGGGTCAGGGCTTNGATCGAGGCGATGTTCCCGAACTTCCCGAGCCCGATCACCCCGATCGCTTGCTGCACGAGTCGGGGCTCGGTCTCCATCTGATGGCCATGCTGACCGACGAGACCGAGGTCTCATCCGATGATGACGGCACCGACGTCAAATTGGTGGTCTATTCCTCCAACCGTCGTCGCTTGGGGTGATGCGGCGGTAGGTTCCCCACGTCATGACAACGGAGAACCTCGAACCTTCGCCACTCACATGGCTCGGCGGCGACCGTCGTCTGGCGCGCTCGTTGGGCCGCCCGGTCCGTGATCTTCTGCAGATCGAGGCGTCCGGCGGACTTCTGTTGATCCTCGCCACCATCGTTGCGCTGGTGTGGGCCAACTCGCCATGGCAGGACTCCTACGAGTCCTTCATCCACTTCCACATCAGCCTCGAACTCGGCTCGTTGNTCACGATCGACGAGCCGCTCGAGGCGTGGGTCAACGATGCCTTGATGGTCGTCTTCTTCTTCGTCGTCGGGCTTGAGATCAAGAAGGAACTCGTCATCGGCGAACTCGCCAACCCGCGTGCTGCCGCACTCCCGGCGATGGCCGCGCTCGGCGGCATGATCGTGCCTGCCCTGATCTTCCTCGCCTTCAACGCNGGCGGGGTCGGCGCCGACGGTTGGGGCATCCCGATGGCCACCGACATTGCCTTCGCCGTCGGCATCATCTCCTTGCTCGGTGATCGTGTCCCGAAGGCGATGAAGGTCTTTCTCTTGACCCTTGCCATCGTCGACGACGTCGGCGCGATCGTCGTCATCGCGATCTTCTACACGTCCGACCTTTCGATCGGCTGGTCGCTTACCGCCGTCGGACTCGTCGTCCTCGTACTGCTGATGAAGCTCGCCCGCATTTGGTACATCCCGGTCTATGTGATTGTTGGTGTCGTCCTGTGGTTGGCGGTTTTCGAGTCGGGCATCCACGCCACGATCGCCGGCGTCGTGCTCGGGCTCATCTGCCCTGCGCATCCGCTGCGCACCTACGCCGCCGACCCGTGCGTCGACGCCGCCGACAACCCTCATGTCGGGTCGGCGATCGCCGGCGAGGCGAACCCGAGAGTGATCCGACGAGCCAACTTCGAGATCCGAGAGCAGTTGTCGGTGGCCGAGCGCCTCGCCGACCTCCTNCACCCGTTCAGCTCGTACCTGATCATCCCGTTGTTCGCCCTGGTGAACGCGGGGATCGAGATCTCCTCGGAAACCCTCGAGGATGCAGTCACGAGCGACATCACCCTCGGCGTGGTGCTTGGCCTCATCGTCGGCAAATTCGTCGGTGTCTCGCTGTTCACATGGCTCGGTGTGCGGCTCGGCATTGCCGGTCTGCCGCAGGGCACAACCTTCCGCCACGTCGCCGGCCTCGCCCTCATCGCGGGCATCGGTTTCACCGTGTCGCTGTTCATCACCGGTCTGGCGTTCGACGACCCTGTGGTTGTCGACGAGGCGAAACTCGGCATCCTGGGAGCGTCGGTGATCGCCGCAACCCTCGGTTCGCTTGTGCTCCTCTGGGCCAAGCCGGCCACCGGTGCCGAAGCGTCCGATCCCGACGAGTCCCCCCACCCCGAACCCGCGGAGATCCACTGATGGCCAATGCGCTCGTCATCGTCGAGAGCCCTGCCAAGGCCAAGAAGATCCAGGAGTACCTGGGTGCCGAGTTCACGGTCGAGTCGTCGATCGGCCACATCCGCGACCTGCCGCGCAACGCCGCCGACGTGCCGAAGGCCTACAAGGGTGAACCTTGGGCCCGCACCGGCATCGACGTCGACAACGGGTTCAAGCCGCTGTACGTGGAGAACCGCGACAAGAAGGATCACATTCGTCTCCTGAAGACGCTGCTGAAGGAGGCCGACGAGCTCTATCTGGCGACCGATGAGGATCGTGAGGGTGAGGCGATCGCCTGGCACCTGATCGAGGTGCTCAACCCCGGCCCCGAAATGCCCGTCAAGCGGATGGTGTTCCACGAGATCACCAAGGACGCCATCCAACTTGCCGTGCAGTCGCCGCGCGAGCTCGACCGCAAGATGGTCGATGCGCAGGAGGCCCGCCGCATCCTCGACCGCCTTTACGGCTACGAGGTCAGCCCGGTGCTCTGGAAGAAGGTGATGCCGCAGTTGTCGGCCGGCCGTGTGCAGTCGGTTGCCACCCGCATCGTCGTCGAGCGTGAACGTGAACGCATGGCGTTCATCGAGGCCAGCTACTGGGATGTGAAGGGTACGTTCGCTGCGGCGCAGGGCGACGACCAGCGCGAGTTCTCTGCGGCGCTCAACACGATCGACGGGGTCCGGTTGGCGAGCGGTCGCGACTTCGGCGACGACGGCCGACTCGCCCGCGACGACGTCACCGTGCTCGACGAGGCNGGGGCCCAGNCGTTGGTCGGCGCGCTCGACGGCGTGCCCTANGAGGTCCGNGCTCGCGAGACGAAGCCCTACCGTCGTCGTCCCGCCGCACCGTTCATCACCTCGACCTATCAGCAGGAGGCGGGCCGCAAGCTCGGGATGAGTGCCCAGATGGCGATGCGGGCTGCGCAGGGCCTCTATGAAAAGGGCTACATCACCTATATGCGAACCGACAGCACCACGCTGTCGGACACGGCACTGCAGGCCGCCCGCTCGATGATCTCGGAGCGCTACGGCAAGGACTTCCTCCCCGACGCGCCCCGCCACTACGCCACGAAGTCGAAGAACGCGCAGGAAGCCCACGAGGCGATCCGTCCGGCGGGCGATACGTTCCGGATCCCTGCGGAGGTTGCCCAAGAGGTGCCCCAGTCCGAGGCGCGGGCGTACGAGCTGATCTGGCAGCGTGTCGTTGCGTCGCAGATGACCGACTGCACCGGCGAGACCGTCACCTTGAAGCTCGGCGCCACCGCGCACGACGGTCGCGACGTCGAGTTCGCGGCGTCGGGCACCGTGATCGCTCATATGGGCTTCCGTGAGGTCTATGAGGAGTCCAAGGTTCAGGATCGCGATAGCGAGGATGATGCTGACGAACGGCGCCTCCCCCCGCTCGTGGAGGGAGATGCTGCCCGCGCTGCCGGCCCGCTCGAGTTCGAGGGGCACACCACGTCTCCTCCGAGTCGCTTCACGGAGGCGTCACTCGTCAAGCGCCTCGAGGAACTCGGCGTGGGGCGTCCGTCGACCTACGCATCGATCATCGGCACCATCCAAGACCGGGGCTACGTCTGGAAGAAGGGTTCGGCGCTTGTGCCGTCGTTCACCGCCTTCTCGGTGGTCAACGTCATGGAGGGCCATTTCCCCAACCTCGTCGACTACGCCTTCACTGCGAAGATGGAGGACGACCTCGACAAGATCGCCACCGGTACCGAGGAGGCCGAGCCGTGGCTCAGCCGCTTCTATTTCGGTGAGGGTGAAGGCGGCGAGCCGGGCTTGAAGGAAAAGGTGTCGACCCGTCTCCCCGACATCGACGCCCGCATGGTCAACACCATCCCGCTCGGCATGAGCGACGAGGGCAAACCGGTCGTGGCCCGCGTCGGCCGGTACGGCCCGTACGTCCAGATGGGCGACAGCGACGAGGCCGACGACAACCAGACCGCATCGATCCCCGACGACCTTCCCCCCGACGAACTCACCCTCGACAAAGCGATCGAGTACCTCGCGATCCCGAAGGAAGGGCGCATCATCGGCATGCACCCCGAGCACGGCCTCGAGATCTATGCGAAGGCGGGCCGNTTCGGCCCCTATGTCCAGGTCGGCACCCACGAGGATTGGGAGGAACGAGGGGAGGAGAAGCCACCCTCCGGTTCGCTCTTTTCCACGATGTCGGTCGAGACGTTGACGTTCGAGGAAGCCCTCCAGNTCCTGTCGCTGCCGCGCACGGTCGGGGCTCACCCCGAGACGGGTGAGGTCATCACCGTGCAGAACGGCCGCTACGGCCCGTATCTCAAGATGGGCACCGACAGCCGCAGCCTCGAGACGGAGGCCCAACTGCTCACCGTCACGCTCGAGGAGTGCCTGGCGATCCTTGCCCAGCCGAAGCGTCGCCGTGGCCAGGCCGCACCGAAGCCACCGCTGCGCGACATGGGCCCCGACCCCGAGACCGGCAACCCGATGATCGTGAAGGACGGCCGCTTCGGGCCCTACGTCACCGACGGTGAGTACAACGCGTCGTTGCGCAAGGGCGACACGGTCGAGGAGCTCACCGTTGAACGGGCCGCCGAACTTCTCGCCGATCGTCGGGCCAAGGGCCCCGCCAAGAAGAAGGCGACGAAGAAGAAGGCCGCCAAGAAGAAGTCGGCCAAGAGGGCGACGAAGAAGAAGGCGACCAAGAAGAAGGCCGTCAAGAAGGCCGCCGCTTCCAGCGACGACGAGTGATCGAGCCGCTGCTCGTGGTCCCCTAAGGTCGTCGGCGTGAGCGCCCCCGGTTCCAGTGCGGATCGCCTGCAGGATGCAGTCGGTGCCACGCGCCCGGGTGGTCGCATCAACTCGGTCTTCGGATCGTGGGAGTTCTTCAAGCTCTGGGTCGCCCAGGTCATCTCCGCAACGGGTGACTGGCTCGGCCTGATTGCGATCATCTCGCTCGCCGAACGCATTAGCGACGGGTCGGAGGGAACCGCGATTGCGTTGGTCCTTGCGGCCCGTATCGCTCCCGGGTTCTTTCTCGCCACTGCGGCAGGTGTGATCGTCGACCGCCTCGANCGCAAGCGGGTGATGTTGTTCTGCGATGTCGGTCGGGCGCTTGTGTTCTTCGCNTTGCCGTTCGTCGACAGCCTGCCCGGATTGATCCTCGCCTCGTTCGTTCTCGAGATCCTCACGATGCTGTGGTCGCCGGCGAAGGAAGCGGTCGTGCCGAACATCGTGCCGAAGGAGAAACTCACCACCGCCAACTCGCTCAATGTGGCGGCGGCGTACGGCATGTTCCCCGTGGCGGCCGGTATCGCTGCGCTCCTCGCCAAGCTCTCCGAGGGCTTCGCCGACGAGGGTTGGGTCAACACGTGGCAGTTCAACGAGGAGGGGTTGGCCTTCTATGTCAACGGCCTGTCGTTCCTGGCTACCGCCGCCATCATCGGGCGCATTCACTGGGCCCACCGCACCCGCGAGGAGCGACTCGGCACGGAGCGGGGGAGTTGGGATCTGGGAGGGGCGTTCCGCGAACTCCGCGAGGGCTGGGAGTTCATCGCGGTCAACCCGATCGTCCGGGCGGTCAACATCGGCCTGGCCACCGGGGTGATCGGTGGCGGCATGCTCGTACCGCTCGGTGCGATCTTCGTTGATGAGGTCATCGCCGGTGAAGGCGCCGATTTCAACCTGATCCTGTTCGCGCTCGGCACCGGTATGGCGGTCGGGGTCCTGACGGCATCGGTTCTCCAAACTCGGATCAACCGGGCCCGGGTCTTCCCGCTTGCGCTCGTGGTCGCGGGCGCCGGCCTGCTCGTCGCCGGGTCGGCGTCGATTCTGTCGATCGTCGTGCCGATGATCGCGGTTGTGGGGTTCGCCGCCGGACCGATCTACGTCCTCGGGTTCACCTTGCTGCACGAGAACGTCGACGACGAGCTTCGCGGCCGGATCTTCGCCTCACTGCTGGTGCTGGTGCGCTTCTGCGTCCTGATCGCGCTCGCAATCGCACCGATCCTCTCCGAACTGCTCGACGGACTCTCGGACTCGATCTGGGGGCGTGAGATCGTGCTCGGGGGGTTGGCGATCTTTGTGCCGGGAGTGCGCCTCACCATGTGGATCTCGGCCATCATCATCGCGATGGCCGGTGGATTGGCGATGTGGAGCTTGCGCGCCGGGTCCGGTGCGTTCCTCACCGAGGCAGAGTCGGAGCCGAGCTCGTGACCGGCCGATTGATCGTGTTCGAAGGGGCCGACGCTTCCGGAAAGTCGACCCAGGCCCGCCGCCTTGCGTCGCGGCTCGGCGCCGAGTTGACCTTCCAGTTCGGCGCGACCGAGATCGGCAGTGCGATCCGGTCGATCCTGCTCGATCCGGCGCACGCCGCGCTCGACGATCGGGCCGAGGCCCTGCTTGTCATCGCCGACAAGGCCCAGCACGTTGCCGAGATTGTCGGTCCTGCGCTCGAACGGGGCGACACGATCGTGTCCGATCGCTACACCGCATCGAGCACCGCCTACCAGGGCTTTGGACGCGGGCTCGATCTCGATCAGCTCGATGCCATGATGCGATTCGCGACCCACGGCATCGAGCCGGATCTCACGGTGCTGCTCGACGTCGAGTGGTCGGTGGCCCGAGTGCGCCTGGGCGATCAGATGGATCGCATCGAGGGTGCCGGGGCTGCCTTCCACACCCGGGTTCGAAACGGGTACCTCGAACTCGCCGCCGCCGACCCCGACCGCTGGTTGGTCGTCGACGCCGACGGCACCGTTGACGAGGTTGCCGCACGTGTCGACACCGCCGTCGAAGCGTGGTTGGCGGCGAATCCGTGAGCTGGGATCTCGTCGTCGGTCAACAGGAGGCGGTTCGTCGTCTCGAAGCTGCGGTCACGGCACCCGTCCACGCCTATCTGTTCGTCGGTCCGGGTGGCGCCGGGAAGCGTCGGGCCGCCACCGTCTTCGCCGGTGAGTTGTTGGCNGCTGCCGATCCCGACAACGCCGAACGCCACCGCCGACTCGCCGTCGACGAGTCGCACGCCGACGTCCACATGCTCGATCCGGTCGGCAACAATCTGCGCCGCGACGAAGAAGCGGAGCCGCTCATCGTGCAGGCCAGTCGGTCGCCGGTCGAAGGCAAGCGCAAGGTCCTGGTCGTCAATCGCTTCCACACGGCGACCGCCGCAGCTGCGGCCTCGCTGCTGAAGACAATCGAGGAGCCTCCTGCGACGTCGATCTTCGTGCTGCTCGCCGAGGACGTCCCGCCAGAGCACATCACGATCGAGAGTCGTTGCACGCGCGTCGACTTCCCGCCGATCGCCGAGGAGGCGATCGCCGATGCGCTGGTTGCGGAGGGGCTTGCTCCTCCCGAGCAGGCACCGATCATCGCTGCTGCTGCGTCGGGCAGCGTCGAACGGGCGCGCACGTTGGTGGCCGACGATCGGCTCGTGGCCCGGCGAGATGCCTGGTGGTCGATTCCCGACCGACTCGACGGTACGGGGGCAGCGGTCGCAGTGATGGTCGAGGAGGTGCGGGCGCTCATCGATGATGCCGGCAAGGCCAAGGTCGCCCAGCACGATGCCGAACTCGAGGCGATGGACGCCCGAGAGGAGCAGTTGGGGACCCGAGGCTCAGGTCGCAAGGATCTCGAGGCGCGTCATCGTCGTGAACTGCGGCAGTTCCGCACCGAGGAACTCCGCTTCGGGCTCGCCACGCTCGCCACTCGGTATCGCGAAGCGATTGTCGCAGGCGACGATCGCCGTGGNCTGCTCGACGGTATCGATGCGTTGCGNCACACCCAGGACGCCTTGGTGCGCAACCCCAATGAGGCATTGGCGCTCCAGGCCCTGTTGCTGAAGCTGCCGTCGCTCGNGCNGTGAGGATCAGGCACCGGGACTTGGTACCGTTCGACCNCTCGCCCGAGTAGCTCAGTTGGTAGAGCGACGCTCTCGTAAAGCGTAGGTCAGGAGTTCAATCCTCCTCTCGGGCTCTCTGCTCTGACCCCGACGCACCGGGGTGTCCCCCTCAGGAGGTCCGTGTGGCGGACCAAGCCACCTTCGCCGAAGACGCGATGCCGTTGATGGACGGCCTGTACAGCGCGGCGATGCGCATGACCCGTAACGCGGCCGATGCCGAAGACCTCGTCCAGGAGACGTACCTCAAGGCGTTCAACGCCTACGAACGCTTTGAGACGGGCACGAACCTCAAGGCGTGGATGTATCGCATCCTCACCAACAGCTACATCAACGCCTATCGCAAGAAGCAGCGCCGGCCCGACGAATCCGACATCGACGACATCGAGGCTCTCTACCTCTACCGACGCCTCGGTGGTGCCGAGTCGGCGGTGCTGAGCCGGTCAGCCGAGGACGAACTCCTGGAGATGTTCGGTGAAGACGAGGTGAAGTTGGCGCTCGAGGATCTTCCCGAGCACTACCGGATGCCNATCCTGCTGGCCGANGTNGAGGGCTTTGCCTACAAGGAGATCGCCGAGATCCTGGANGTNCCGATCGGCACGGTGATGTCGCGGCTGCANCGTGGAAGAAAGCAGCTNCAGAAGCGGTTGTACTCGTTTGCCGAGGAGCACCGTCTCCTTCCCGACCCTGAGCCTGTGTCATGACCGACCCGTGTGGTGAGTTCGAATCCCGCGACTGCGGTAGCGGCAACCCATGCGTGTCGACGTACCTCGACAACTGCCCGCAGGATGTCGAGTGCCAGACCGTCATTCAGGCGCTCGTCGCGAAATGCAGCACGTGCAACGACACGTATGCGTTCGAGATGCGGGTCCGAACGGTCGTGTCGAGACGATGCAACGATCCGGTCCCGGACGCCCTGAAATTTCGGATTTCCCAGGCGATCCAGCAGGCCCAGCGCAGGCGGTAGACCAGCGGCCGCTCGGCCAGCGCGGTTCCGGATGGTCCCCATTCCGGAACTTTCCGGTGACACGTGGAACCAAACGCATGGGTCGCTCCGTAGACCTGACCATGCGGGTCATTGGAGAAAAGTTCACCAGCATCGAGCGCAACCTTCCGGTCATGGAAGTCGGGCGGGTCTGCCTTGAGCCCGGCTGCGCCACGCACCTCAGCCGGTACAACGATCAGGAGTACTGCGCACTCCACGCACCGATGGTGGTGCCCCGGATGCGCGGCACGGTGCTCGACGACTGACACACGCGCCCGGTCACGGGTGGCCGACGTCTGCATTCCCTGGCGAGTCCGCACCTGACTGCGGCTTGCGCTGCCGGGGCGCCTACACTCTGGAGCATGTTCGCTGTCGTATGGCATTTCTGGATCGCACCGGTCCTCGTTGGCGCCACCATCCTCGCGATCGTCGCTTCGGTCGCCGGCTACCTCAACCAGGTGACGTACAAGCGTTATCCGCGGGACTGACATGGGTGGCGCCGTCGACTGGGACGTCGCCCGCACGATCGCTGCGAAGGTCGCGGGGCGTGAGCCCTTCCAGGCCGGGCGGTACCGCGACGGGCTCGAAGAGGACTTTGCCCGCTACACCGCGATGGCAGAGGACCTCGTCGCCGAGTGCACCGGTCTCCGGTCGCTCGACGGTAAGGCGCGTGGCTGTGTCACCAACCGTGAGGGTTGGGTCGACGCCAACCTCGCCAGCTTTCAGCGGCTCCTGAAACCGATAACCACCAAGCTTGAAGACAAGATGGACGGCAAGGAATCCGTTCTCGGTCCCAAGATTGCGGGTGCCGAACTCGGCGCGATGCTCGGCTGGATGTCGACGCGGGTGCTCGGCCAGTACGACCTGCTGGTCATCGAGGACGAGAACCCCGAAGACCAGGACATCGTCTACTACGTGGCGCCCAACGTCTTGATGCTCGAACAGCGCTATGCGTTCCCGCCCCAGGAATTCCGCCTGTGGCTGGCGTTGCACGAAGTCACCCACCGGGCCCAGTTCACCGGCGTGCCGTGGATGCGCGAGCACTTCCTCGGCCTCGTCAACTCCACGATGGACTCCGTCGATCCTGATCCGAAGCGGTTTCTCGCTGCGGCGCAGCGCCTGCTCGAAGCCCGCAAGCGTGGAGAAGATCCGATGGACCAGGGCGGCATGATGGCCCTGTTCGCGTCGGAGGAGCAGCTTGAGGTGATCAACGAGGTCGCCGGCCTGATGAGCCTGCTCGAAGGTCACGGCGACATCACGATGGACCGAGCCGGCAAGGATCTCATCCCGTCCCAGGAGCGGTTCGCCCGGGTGCTGCGCAATCGCCGTCAGGGTGCGAGCGGGTTCACGAAGGTCTTCCAGAAACTCGCCGGCCTCGAGGCGAAGATGAAGCAGTACGCCGAGGGCGAACACTTCATCCAGTCGGTCGAGGGACACGGCGGCATGGAGCTCCTCGACAAGGCGTGGGCCGAGCCGGCCCACGTCCCGTCGATCGCCGAAATCCGCGATCCGTCGCTGTGGATCGAGCGGGTCGGCGCCTCGGCGCCCGCCGCCTGATCCGATGGCCATCGCGGAGCTGCTCGGTCGCTGCAGCTTCCCGGACGGGCACCTTCACCTCGGGGTTAGCGGTGGCGCGGACAGTGTGGCCATGGCCGTGCTCGCCCGCTCGGCCGGGCGTTCGTTCACGATCTGGCACGTCGATCACGGTGTCCGTCCCTCCTCGGCTGACGATGCNGCGTTCGTGCGTGATCTCGCAACCGAATGGGGGGTGCCGTTCGAGTANCGACGCCTCGACCTCGACCCCTCCGCGAACTTCGAGGCCACGGCACGCCGCCTCCGGTACGACGTGTTGCCCGACGACGTTTGTGTCGCGCACACCGCGAATGATCGAGCCGAGACGGTGCTGCTCAACCTCTTCCGTGGCGCCGGCTTGACCGGCACTGCGGCGCGGATGGGTCGGGCCCACCGCCCGATCCTCCACCTCACTCGAGCCGACACGGTGGCGGTGTGCGCCGAGGCCGGATTCGTGCCGCGCCACGACCCGACCAATGACGACATGGCGATGACCCGAAACGCCGTCCGTCACCGTCTCCTCAGCGAGATCGCCGAGGTGTTCGAGGTCGACCCGATCCCGTTGCTCAACCGCCACGCCGACCTTGTGGCCGATGCGCTGGCGTTGATCGAAACGGCCGCAGCCGAACTCGACCCCACCGACGTCCACGCCCTCCGGTCGGCCCCTCGAGCGGTGGCGTCCGAGGCATTGCGCGCCTGGATTCAGCAGGAGTCCGGCGACCCGTACCGGGTCGATACGGCGACCATCGAGCGGGTCTGGCAGGTCGTGGCGGGTGAGCGGCGAGCCGCTGAGACCGTCGGCGGGCATCGGGTTACCCGATCGAAGGGACGGCTGTCGTTCTCGGTAACCTCGGACCATGGACAAGCCCGCACCTGACGCCGCCAAGCTCCTCGGTTACTGGGAGGAGTGGGAGAAGGGCGAGACACCACCCGGCAAGGTCCTCGCCAACCTCAAGACAGCCGGCATGCCCGAGTTGCTGCGGTCGCTGATCGAGGACGCCTCCTGAGCGATTCGGGTCACGACCCGTTTGCGCCGCCTCCCGGGCGAGGCGGACCGCAGATCATCCCTCGTCCTCCCTCGGCCCGACTTGGTGGACCGGCACCTTGGGCGGGGATCGACCCGTCGCGTCGCCGCCCGTCGCTCGACCACATCGTCGATCGCCTTGCCTCTCGGCGCGACCCGATCACGCTCGGCGAGGTCCCCGACGAGGCACGCGACTCGGCCGTGCTGTGTGTGCTCTACGAGACGCACGACGGCCCGCATGTCCTCTTGACCCGTCGATCACCGACGATGCGCCACCATGCCCATGAGATCTCCTTTCCGGGTGGTCGCCGCGACGACACCGACCCCGACCTCTGGCGCACGGCGTTGCGTGAAGCCGAGGAGGAGGTCGCGCTCGACCCGTCGTCGGTGGTGCCGGTCGGTGGGCTCGACCGCTTCATCACTGTCGGATCCCGCACCCTGATCCACCCCTTCGTTGCGGTCAGCGAGTCCCCGCCGAAGGTGCATGTCGCGTCGCCTGGCGAGGTCGAGGCGATCGTCCACGTGTCGCTCGCTGAACTGTTGAGCGATGTCGTGTGGCGCGAGGAGATCTGGACCTGGCAGGGCGCCACGCCTCGGGCGCTGAGCTTCTTCGAGGTCCCTGGAGACACGATCTGGGGAGCGACCGGATCGATGCTGCGCCAGCTGCTTGCGATCGCCACCGGAACCGACGACTCCATCCTCGGCGGCCCGGGCTGAGACCGTCGCATGAGGAAGGCCGGAGTGGGGGAGCGAAGGCCGCCCACGAGATGTACGCAGCCCGGCGATGCGGCTCCTGAAGCCCGCGCTCGGCGGCTAGCATCGCTCCTTTCCTCCCCGCACTCGGCGGGGAACGGAGAGGGACTCATGGCCGAAGTGCAGATCGAGCACGGCACCACTGCTCGTCGGGCGTATGAGCCCGACTGTGGAACGCTGCACACCCTCGTGCCCGTTGATGGCCGCACCGACGTGACGGCCACTTCGCACCCGGAGGTCGTCGTTCGATGAGCGCAACGCCAGGTCCCGATGGCGAGTTCGACAAGGTGTTGGTCGTCGACTTCGGCGCCCAGTACGCCCAGCTGATTGCCCGTCGGGTGCGTGAAGCCAACGTCTACAGCGAGATCATCTCGCCCCGCTCCACCGCCGCCGAGATCGCGGCGAAGGCGCCCACCGGCATCATCTTCAGCGGCGGCCCCGATTCCGTGCACGCCGACGGAGCCATCGCTATCGATCCCGCGGTGTACGACCTCAACATTCCGATTCTCGGCATCTGCTACGGCGCTCAGCTGATCGCCCAGCAGAACGGCGGCACGGTCGGCCGCACCGATCGGGGTGAGTACGGCCGCACCGTCCTCACCGTCGAGGGCGACGGCGGCGCCCTGCTGTCGGGCACTCCCGCCCAGCAGAACGTCTGGATGTCGCATTTCGACGCCATCACGGTGCCGCCGGACGGTGTCACGCCCACGGCGTCCACCCCCGACGCCCCTGTCGCTGCGTTCGAGTCGGCCGAACGCAAGCTCTACGGCGTGCAGTTCCACCCGGAAGTCATGCACACCGAGCACGGCCAGCATGTGATCGAGCGCTTCCTTCGCGAAGGGTGCGGCACGCCGGGTGACTGGACCATGGCCTCGATCATCGACACCTCGGTCGAGCAGATCCGCCAGCAGGTCGGCGACAAGCCAGTCATCTGTGCGCTGTCCGGTGGTGTNGATTCCGCAGTTGCCGCTGCGCTCGTGCACAAGGCCATCGGCGATCAGCTCACCTGTGTGCATGTCGATACCGGCCTGATGCGTCTGAACGAGGCCGACCAGGTCATCGAGACGTTCGAGAAGAACTTCGGTGTGCGGTTGATCTTCGTCGATGCCTCGGAGCGCTTCTTCTCCGCCCTCGCCGGCGTCACCGAACCTGAGGCCAAGCGCAAGGCGATCGGCGAACTCTTCATCCGGGTCTTCGAAGATGCCAAGGCCGAAGCGGCCGGTGGCTCCGATGGTCGCCGCGCCGAGTTCCTTGTGCAGGGAACGCTGTATCCCGATGTCATCGAGTCGGGAAGCGAGCACGCCTCCACGATCAAGAGCCATCACAATGTCGGCGGCCTGCCCGAGGACATGGAGTTCGAGCTCGTCGAGCCGCTCCGCAGCCTCTTCAAGGATGAAGTCCGGCAGGTCGGCTCCGAGCTCGGCCTCCCCGACGACATCGTGCAGCGACAGCCCTTCCCTGGGCCGGGGCTCGGTGTCCGCATCATCGGTGAGGTCACGCCCGACAAGGTCGAGACACTCCAGCACGCCGATTTCATCGTTCGCGAGGAGCTGGCCAAGGCCGGCCTTGAGCGTGAGATCTGGCAGTCGTTCGCCGTGCTGCCCGACATTCGCAGTGTCGGTGTCATGGGCGACGAACGCACCTACGGCTACCCCGTCATCATCCGCGCGGTCACCAGCGAGGACGCGATGACCGCCGACTGGGCCCGCATCCCCTACGACGTGCTCGAAGCGATGAGCAGCCGCATCATCAACGAGGTGCCCGGCGTCAACCGTGTCGCCTACGACATCACCTCGAAGCCGCCCGGCACCATCGAGTGGGAATAGGCGAGTGGGAGGAGAGCGGTGAGCCTCGATGCGGCGGCGTATCAGCGGGCGGCAGCGCGATTCGGCGAGGCCATCGTCGAGCTGGCCGATGAGGAATGGGAGCTCACCACACACCCCGGCGACTGGACAGTGATCACGACGGTCGCCTGGGTCGTCGTCGGCGACGCCCAACTGTCCGCTGCGGCAGCGGGGGAGGCCCTGCAGTCAGTGGGGGAATTCGATGCGGCCGTCCTCGGTGGGAATCCCGTTGCGGCTTGGCGCGGCACGGCAGTGGGCGCCATCGGCGCGCTCCGCGACATCGATCCGGCCGGCACGATCGTGCCGCACGAGCAAGGACCGGTTCTGCTCGGTGATCTGCTCGCCCAGCGCATCAGCGAGAACCTGGTCCGGGCGTGGGATATCGGGCAGGCCACGGGCCGTCCGGTCGAGCTGCCCGAGGATCTCGTCGATGGCTGCCTTGACTTCTGGGCCGAGCATGCCGACGCCGTGCTGGCCGGGGGCATCCTGCCCGATCAGCCGGTTGCGCCTCCGGCCCGTGCCTCGATCGTCGATCGTTTCCTCGCCCTGATGGGCCGCGGCGCCTGATTGTCGCTGCCGAAGCCGGGTGAAGATCGCCCCGGGGTCGTTTACCAAACGTTCAGACAGGGCGCTCCGAGTCGTAACCGGTTGTCAGTTTGGTGCAAATCCGCCACCCGTACCGTGCGGCGCATGCATACCACGAACCTGCGTCGAGCTCGATTGCTCGTCATCATGTTAACCGTCTTCGCCTTGTTCACCGCTGCATGCGGTGATGACGACGACACCACCGAGGCCGACTCTGGCTCTGACTCCACGGCGGCGCCTGCGGCCGAAGAAGAGCCCACCGATGAGCCGGCTGAAGCGCCCGCTCTCGAAGGGTCGATCGCCGTTTCCGGTTCCTCGACCGTGTTCCCCATCGTCCAGAAGCAGGCCGAAGAGTTTGCTGCCGCCAACCCCGGCGTGGCGATCTCTGTCGATGGCCCCGGATCCGGTGATGGCGCCGCCCTCTTCTGTGACGGCGAGATCCCGATCGGCAATGCTTCTCGGGCGTACAAGGACTCCGAGCTGGAGACCTGCGCCGCCAACGGCATCGAGTTCATCGAGATCCGTCGTGGTATCGACGGCATTTCCGTGATCACGTCGGCGAACAACAACGCCGTCGAATGTGTTTCGTTCAGCCAGATCTACGCACTGCTGAGCGAAGAGGCCACCGGCTTTGACAGCTGGGCCGACGCCAACGCTCTGCTCGCCGAGATGGGTTCGGCCGCCGGCGAACTGCCGGATGCGCCCCTCGACATCTTCGGCCCTGGCGAAGAGTCGGGCACCTTCGACTCGTTTGGCGAGATCGTGATCGAGGCGGTCGCCAAGGGCAAGACCGGACTCGACACCGAGGCCCGCGACTTCGTGAAGACGATTCGTCCCGACTACACCTCGTCTCCTAACGACAACGTGATCATCGAAGGCATCGCCTCGAGCGACACCAGCCTCGGCTGGGTCGGTTTCGCTTTCGCCAAGGAGGCCGAAGAGGCTGGAGAAGCCAAGCTTCTGGCTGTGGCGAAGGAGGACGGTGGCGAGTGCGTCGTGCCGACCCCCGAGACCATCGCCTCTGCCGACTTCCCCATCTCGCGCTTCCTCTACACCTACGTGAACGCCGAGATGGCAGACAGTGACCCGGCCGTTGCTGCTTTCGTCGACTACATGATGAGCGACGCCGGCCTCGAGTCTGTGACCGCTGTGGGTTACATCGACCTGGCGGAGGCTGATCAGCAGCTCGCCCAGTCGGTATGGGCGAACCGCATCACGGGCCGCAGCTTCAGCGGCTGAGCGCCGCATCGTTCGGGCTGACGCTCGAACGAAACGAACCCCCTCCAGACGGCGGGGTATGCGTCGGCGTTGTCCGGTGCATACCCCGCCGTTGGGCGTTCGGAGCAACCTCCGGCTTCTGTGACGTTCACGATCCGTTCACCTCTTCAGCCGCCAGCGTTCACTCTGGAACCCCTTTCGGGTCAACTTCGGTCCGTATTGTCCGAGCGCCGCCATGACGTCACCACTCCCCAGTTCGCGCACCCGGCTTCTGTCGATGGGTCTGGCCGCCCTCTTCGTCGCCGTCGTCGGTTTCGGCATTGACTCACTGAAGGACGACACCGAGCCGGCCGCCGCTCCTGCCGCCACCACGGCGCCCGTTGAGGAGGAAGCCACACCCGTGGGCGAACTGGCGTCAGAGATCGCCATTTCCGGCTCGTCGACAGTCTTCCCGATAGTGCAACTCCAAGCGGAGCGGTTCGAGGAAATCGCTCCCGGTGTGGCCATCTCCGTCGACAACCCCGGGTCCGGCGACGGTGCGCAACTCTTCTGCCGGGGTGACGTCCAGATCACCAACGCCTCCCGGTTGTTCAAGCCCGCGGAAGTCGCCTTGTGCGAAGAACAGGGGATCGAATTCATCGAGATCCGCCGGGCCGTCGACGGCATCACCTTGATCACCTCGCCGGCAAATACCGAGATCGACTGTGTGTCGTTCAACGACCTCTACGCCCTGGTCTCCTCGGAGGCCCAGGGTTTCGAGCGTTGGTCTGACGCAAACGAGATCACGGCTGAATGGGACGGAACCCAGTTCCCCGAGGGACTCGAACTCGATGTGTTCGGTCCGGGTGAAGAGTCGGGCACCTTCGACTCGTTCGGTGAGATCGTGATCGAGGCGGTTGCCAAGGGCAAGACCGGGCTCGACACCGAAGCCCGTGACTTCGTCGAGACGATCCGCGCCGACTACTCGTCCTCACCCAACGACAACACGATCATCGAGGGGATCTCTTCGACCTCTCATTCGATCGGCTGGGTCGGATTCGCCTTCGCCGTGGAGGCAGCAGAAGCGGGTGACGCCAAGCTCCTGCAAGTTGCCGTCGAGGATGGGGGAACGTGCGTGACGCCCACCGAGGAGACCATCGGCGCTGCCGTATTCCCGGTCGCTCGATTCCTCTACACCTACGTCAACGCAGCAGCGGCGGCCGAGGACGAGGCGATCGAGGCGTTCGTCGACTACATGCTGAGCGACGAAGGCCTCGCTGCGGTCAGCGAAGTCGGATATGTCGATCTCAATGGTGCTGATTCGGCTCGGGCCAAGACTGTCTGGGCGGCCCGGCTTACCGGTCAGGGCCAATGGAGCGAGGACTGAGCATGGTGGCAACCCTCGACCAGACGACGTCGAGCGCATCGTTGATCGCCGCTGGCCGTCCGTTCCCGCTTTGGCGGCGTGGCGTGACCGCGACGATCGAGGCGGTGCTGTATCTGCTGCTCGCCCTGCTCGTTGCGATCACCGAGTACTTCGTTGCCGGACCGATCGGCGACTTCGGACTGTCGAACTGGTGGATCGCTGCGATCCTCTACGCCGCGCTCGAAGGCTACTGCTGGCCCAGCGGGCAGACGTTGGCGATGCGGCTGATGGGGAGTTCGGCCCAACTCGCCGACGGCTCCTTCGCCGGTCCGCTTCGCATGGCGACGCGGCAGCTGATTCGCTTCCTGATCGTTTACGCCGCACCTCTTTGGGCGTTCGACTTCAATATCTGGCGGATCGTGGTTATCGCTGTGGCGGTGTCGGTCATGATCGAGGCGCTTGACCGTGCCGGCGCAGGGGCAAAGGCCCCCTGGGATTTCTTCGTCGGGTCGGCGGTGGTGGAGGGCGGTATCGCTGGCGTGTCTCCCGACCTTGCACCGGTTCGTTCAGTGACTGATCTTCAGCTTGCGCCCGGGCGTGCTGCGCAGAATGAGCGGGCTCGAAAGGCCATGTTCGCGGCCGGCCTCTCGTCGGTGGTCGTGAGCGTCTTGATCGTGCTGAACATCTTCACCGAGGCGTGGGCGTTCGTTTCCGATCAGGAGTTCAGTTGGGGCTTGCTGACCGACGTGGGTTGGTTCCCGCGGCGCGGGCAGTTCGATCTCTCCACGCTTTTTGTCGGCACGCTGTGGGTGACCCTCATCGCCATGGTGGTCGCCGGACCAGTCGGCATCGGTGTGGCGTTCTACCTCTCGGAATATGCAGGCGATCGCACCCAACGAATCGTGAAGCCGCTGATCGAGACGCTGGCGTCGATTCCCTCGGTGGTATTGGGCCTCTTCGCTATCTCGTTCATCTTTCCCAAAATCCTGCAGCCGATCTTCGCTGACATCGGCATCTTCTCCTTGCTCGCAGCCGGCCTCGGTGTGGGCGTGCTCACCGTCCCGATCGTGGCCTCGATCTCGGAAGACGCGATGCGTGCGGTGCCGACTGAACTTCGGGAGGCGAGCTACGGCCTCGGCGCCCGAAAGGCCACGACCGCGCTGCGCGTCGTATTCCCGGCCGCCATCTCGGGCATCTCGGCCGCGTTGATCGTTGGTGTGTCTCGAGCCATCGGTGAGACCATGGTGGTGTTCATCGCCGCCGGCGGCTCTGGTGGAGCGCTTTTCGAGAGCGATCCCACCGAACCCGGGCAGACGCTGACGGCGGCGATGGCCTCAGTCGGCGCCGGCACCGACTCGGTAGCTGGCTCAGGAATCGCCTTCCAGAGCTTGTACTTCCTCGGGGCGCTCCTCTTTCTCGCAACGCTGCTTCTCAATGTGGCGTCCGACTTCATCGTCCGCCGATTCCGACAGGTGTACTGAGATGCGTGGTGACGTCTTCGATCCCGGCAGCTTGCAGAAGCAACCCGGTGCCGACCGCTCGGGCCAGGTCTTTTTCGGCTTGATCAGCCTTGCTGTCCTTGCCGCCTTCGTCATGGTGGGCGCCGTTCTGTGGGATGTCGTCCAGGGATCATGGGACATCTCGACCAGCAGGATGTGGGGCTTTCTCACCACCTCGTTCGTCTCCAACCCTGATGCGGCCGGTGTGGCCCAGGGCATCCGCGGATCGCTGATCATCGCCGGGATCGTGATCCTCACCTTCCCGATCGGCATCGGTGCGGCGATCTATCTCGAGGAGTACGCCACCGACAATTGGTCGACGAGGTTGATCCAGGTGACCGTGCGTAATCTCGCCGGCGTGCCGTCGATCGTGTACGGCCTCCTCGGGCTTGCGGTCTTCGTGCAGACCTTGAAGGGGCTCACCGGTGGCGACTCCGTCATCTCCGGCGCTCTCACCCTCGCCATTCTCGTCCTGCCGATCGTGATCATCACGTCCGCCGAGGCGATCCGCGCCGTGCCCGGTTCCTACCGCGATGGCGCCTACGGCCTGGGCGCCACCCAGTGGGAGACGATTCGCACCCAGGTGTTGCCTGCTGCCTTGCCCGGCATTCTGACGGGCACCGTGCTTTCGATTGCTCGAGCCCTCGGCGAAGCTGCCCCGCTTCTCGTTGTGGGTGCCGCCGGGTTCTACACCACCGGCAACAACGACTTCTTGGAGCAGATGCGCGGAGCGTTCACTGCGTTGCCGATGAACATCGCCACCTTCACCAAGGAGCCGGCGGCGATCTGGCGTGGCCACGCTGCGGCTGCAAGCCTTGTCCTGTTGGTTCTCGTCTTCTTGATCAACCTCGTGGCGATCATCGGACGAGCCCGAATCGCAAAGCGCCTCGGGCGCTGATCACCGGAGAAACGATGTCCGTGACGGAATACGAAGCCCTCCCCGACGTACCAGACTTCATCGAAGACGACAGCGGCAGCAGTGCTGCCGCCTCCGTCTTCAGCCTTACCGATCTCAACGTCTACTACGCCGAGAATCGAGCGGTCGCTGACGTCAATCTTGAGGTCAAGGAACGGGAGATCACCGCATTTATCGGGCCATCTGGCTGCGGAAAGTCGACGGTGTTGCGCTGCTTCAACCGGATGAACGATCTGATTCCAATCGCTCGGGTCGAAGGCTCCGTTCGGTATCACGGTGTGGACCTCTATGCCCCCGAGGTTGACCCGGTCGCCGTGCGGCGCCGCATCGGGATGGTGTTTCAGAAGCCGAACCCGTTCCCGAAGTCGATCTTCGACAATGTCGCCTATGGACCCCGCGTCGGGGGCATGAAGGGCAATATGGAGGACATCGTCGAGAAGTCGCTCCGACGCGCAGGCCTGTGGGATGAGGTGAAGGATCGTCTTGATGAGTCGGCACTCGGCATGTCGGGCGGACAGCAGCAGCGGCTGTGCATCGCCCGCGCCATTGCGGTCAACCCCGACGTCTTGCTCATGGACGAGCCGTGCTCGGCCCTCGATCCCATCGCAACCGGTCGTATCGAGGAACTCATGAAAGAGATCCAGAACGATTACACGATCGTGATCGTCACCCACAACATGCAGCAGGCCGCTCGCGTGTCGGACCGCACAGCGTTCTTCACTGCGGAACTCGACGAGCGTGGCGATCGGCGCGGTCGGCTCGTGGAGTTCGACGAGACGTCGACGATCTTCTCGAACCCGGCCGACGAGCGCACGGAAGCCTATGTGACGGGCCGGTTCGGCTGATGGAGAACCGTAGCCAGCTCGATGAGCGCATCGCCCTGATCGAACGCAACCTGCTCGAGATGATCGAGATGGTGGCTGACCGGATCGCCCAGGTCACCACAGCGATGCTCGAGGGCGATGTCGCACTCGCCGATCAGCTTGTTGCCGGTGACGACGAGATCGATCTGCTGTCGACTCAGGTCGAAGAGGGTTGCGTCGACACGCTCGTGCGTGAACAGCCGGTCGCAACGGATCTGCGGTTTATTGTCGGCACGCTTCACGCGAACTCTGATGTCGAACGTAGCGGCGACCTGCTCGCCAATATTGCGAAGGCAGTCGGTCGGCTCCAGGGTGCGCACCCCGATGACCAGGTGCGCGACCTCGTTGTTCGCATGTCGGCGCAGGCCGCTGAACTCTTCCGCCGGGCCGGCCATGCATTCCGAACCCGAGACGCTGAGCTCGCGGAGTCGATCGACGAACTCGACGACCTTCTCGACGACCTTCATTACCGCTACATCCAGCACGTCATCCAGGACGCCCGGCGTGGAGAACTCGATCCGCAGCAGGCGTTGCAGCTCGCGCTTGTCGGTCGGTTCTACGAGCGCATCGGCGACCACGCCGAGAACATCGGCGAGCGGGTCCGCTACATCGTCGACGGTTGGTCGCCGGAAGCACAAGCGGCGGAGCGAGCCAAGGCTCGACTCGAGGGTCTTGATGAGGCATCGGTGAGCCGTGGGCTCGCTGTCATCGACGCCATTGCCGAGGAACGTCGCATCGATGCGATCCGGCGCGACTTCGTTGCGAACGTGTCTCACGAGCTGAAGACACCGGTTGGAGCGATGAGCTTGCTCGCCGACACGATCGCAACTGAACCCGACGCCGCCGACCGTGCTCGACTCGGCGAGATGTTGATGCAGGAGGCGAGGCGGGTCGAGGACATCATCGATAACCTCCTGGAGCTCACCCGTCTCGAGGAAACCGAGCCGGAACGCGCGCTTGTGGCGGTGGACGACATCGTCAATCGCTCGATTGAGAAGGTCAATGTGTTCGCCACGACCCAGCGCGTCGAACTGGCCGCCGTTGGTGTCCCGAGCGGCCTGTCCGTAACCGGCGACCGCAGGGCCTTGGTGCGCGCGCTGGCCAACCTGATCGACAATGCCGTCCGCTACAGCGATCCCGACTCGCAGGTGACCGTGATCGTCGAGGATCTGAGCGACAGCGTTGCGCTCAGCGTTCGAGACGAGGGTGTCGGCATACCTCGCACGGAACTCGAGCGAGTTTTCGAACGCTTCTATCGAGTGGACCGGGCGCGAAGCCGAGAGACCGGCGGTACCGGTCTCGGCCTTGCGATCGTCCGGCACGTCGCCGGGAACCACGGTGGNCGTGTCGCAGTGGAATCCAAGCCCGGGGACGGTTCGACGTTCACCATGACGATTCCTACGGCAGAGGACGCCCCGGCATGAACGACCTGATCAGCGTCCTCGTCGTCGACGACGAGCCGGCGTTTCGTGAAGGTCTGCGTCAGGCGTTGAAGCAAGAGGGATTCATCGTGCATCTTGCGGCTGACGGGGAAGAGGCGCTCGAGGTCTACCAGGCGTATCACCCCGACATCGTGCTGCTCGACGTGATGCTGCCCCGGATGTCCGGGATCGACGTGTGCCGCAAGATCCGGGCCGCTGATGACACGCCGGTGATCATGGTGTCGGCCCGCAACGAAGAGATCGATGCCGTCGTCGCTCTCGAGGTCGGTGCCGACGACTATGTCAGCAAGCCCTATCGGGTNCGGGAACTGATCGCCCGCATGCGCACCGTGCTGCGGCGAGCGGGCGGTGGCGGCACAGCCCGTGACGAGGCCTCGACCTCGGTCCTCGAGGTCGGCGACATCGTGCTCGATCGTGATCGCCACGAAGTCACGATCGCCGGCGAGCTCGTGCAGTTGCCGCTGAAGGAGTTCCAGCTCCTGGCGCTGTTGATGGAGAACGCCGGCATCGTGGTGACCCGGCAGACCCTGATCGACCGCGTGTGGGGTTACGACTATGTCGGCGACACCAAGACGCTCGACGTGCACATCAAGCGGCTCCGGGCGAAGGTCGAGCCCACTCCCGACACGCCTGAATGCATCGTCACGATCCGGGGTCTGGGCTACAAGCTCAGCTCCTGAGCCGGTCGTCGGCCGGTCCCTCGGCTGTCGTATCGCATCGCTAGGGTGGCTCCGATGTCGGAGTCGCCCCTGCTTGCCGGTCTCAACCCGGCCCAATACGACGCGGTCCTGCACGACGGTGGCCCCCTGCTCGTGGTGGCGGGTGCCGGGTCGGGTAAGACGCGTGTGCTCACCCACCGCATCGCCCATCTGATCGAGGGCGGGCTCTCACCGTTCGAGATTCTGGCGATCACGTTCACCAACAAGGCGGCGGGGGAGATGAAGCACCGCGTCGGCGGGCTCGTCGGGCCGGTCGCGGAGAAGATGTGGGTCTCGACCTTCCACGCGGCGTGTGTGCGGATTCTGCGGCGCGATGTCGAGCGTCTCGGCTTCCCGGGCCGTTTCTCGATCTACGACCAGGCCGACGCCGTGCGTCTCGTGGGCTATGTCATTCGTGATCTCAACCTCGACCTCAAGCGGTTCCCGCCGCGATCGGTCCACGGCACGATCTCGATGGCCAAGAACGAAAACGTCGGACCGAGCCAGTTCACCGAGCAAGCCGAGCAGATCTTCCAGCGCAAGATCGGCGAGGTCTATGTCGAGTACCAGAAGCGTCTGCTCCAAGCGGGTGCCATGGACTTCGACGACCTCTTGATGCGCACGGCGCAGCTGTTCCGCGAGCATCCCGATGTCCTCGCCTCATGGCGGCATCGCTTTGGTCACGTCCTCGTCGACGAATATCAGGACACCAACCCCGTCCAGAACGATCTTGTGCTCCAGCTCGCCGAAGAGCACCGTCAGGTCACCGTCGTGGGTGATTCCGACCAGTCCGTCTATGCCTTTCGAGGCGCTGACATCCGCAACATCCTCGAGTTCGAGGAGGCGTTCCCCGACGCCACCGTGGTGGTGCTCGAGCAGAACTATCGCTCGACCCAGTCGATCCTCGATGCCGCCAACGCCGTCATTGCCCGCAATGTCGGACGCAAGCCCAAGGAGTTGTGGANCGACAAGGGGTCGGGCGACAAGATCGTCCGCTACCACGCCGANGACGAGTCCGATGAGGCCCAGTTCGTCGCCAACGAACTCGCCAAGCTCCACGACCACGACCACATGCGCTGGGGCGACATGGCGGTCTTCTACCGGACCAACTCGATGTCGCGAGTCATCGAGGAGTTCCTCGTCAGGGTCGGCATCCCTTACAAGGTCGTGGGCGGCACCCGCTTCTATGACCGCCGCGAGATCAAGGACGCGCTGGCCTACCTGCGAGCGATCGTGAACCCCACCGACGAGGTGTCGGTCAAGCGCNTCATCAATACGCCCAAGCGGGGAGTCGGCGATTCGTCGATCGGGAAGCTCGACGCCTGGGCATCGGCCAATGGCGAATCGTTCGACCAGGCCGTGTTGCGGTTCGACGAGGCCGGCGTCGGGGGCCGCGCCGCCACCGGCATCGAAAAGTTCCTCGTGATGACCACGGAGATCCGCAAGCTGCAGGCGGAACCAGCGACGATCATCGAAGAGGCACTNGAGCGGTCGGGCTATCTCGCCGAGTTGCAGAACGAGCGCTCGGTCGAGGCNGAGGGACGTCTCGAGAACCTGTCCGAGCTCGTGGGCATGGCCCGCGAGTACGAGACGGTCGATGACTTCCTCGAGCAGGTGTCACTCGTCAGCGACACCGACGACATCGACGAGGAGGAATCCACGGTCACGTTGATGACGCTTCACGCCGCCAAGGGCCTCGAGTTCCCCGTCGTTTTCCTTGTTGGCATGGAGGACGGCGTGTTCCCCCACGTCCGAGCGTTGGGCGATCCGTCCGAACTCGAAGAGGAACGCCGCCTCGCCTACGTCGGCATCACTCGGGCGATGCAGAAGCTCCATCTCACCAGCGCGTGGAGCCGCATGATGCACGGGCAGACCCAATACAACCCGCCGAGTCGTTTCCTTGACGAGATTCCGTCCGAGTTGATCAACGAGATCGGCGGCACCCGCATGCTGCGCTCGCGACGTGATCGCAGCGGCGGCGGCCGCACCTACGGTGGCGGTGGCNGCAGCGAGATTCCGACGGGCCGCACCTTCGGTGGCGGCGGTCGAGATTCNCACTCCGACGATGTCGTCGAGTCGGCACTCGCCGCCGCCAACAAGCCGATCCCCTCCGGAGCCGAGTCGATTGGGCTCAAGGTCGGTGATGATGTCCGCCACAGCCAATGGGGCGAAGGCGTCATTGTCGAGATCGACGGTGTGGGCGACAAGGCGGAGGCATCGGTCCATTTCCCATCGGTCGGACCGAAGCGCCTGCTACTGAGCTGGGCGCCGCTCGAGAAGATCTGAGCGCGTCGAGCGAGGCGCCTACCAGGCGCACTCCAGGTGCTTCACCCCGTTGATGAAGCTCGACCGGAGGCGGTTGGGTTCGCCGACGGCGTGGATGTCGGGCATCTGGGAGAGCAGCTCCTTGTAGAGCACATTGATCTGGCGGCGGGCGAGATGGGCCCCGAGACAGAAGTGAGGGCCAGGGCCACCGAAGCCGATGTGGTTCGTATTGTCGCGGGTGATGTCGAATGCGTACGGGTCGTCGAAGACGGCATCGTCCCGGTTACCGGAGCCGTAGAACAGCACCACCTTGTCGCCCTCGTTGAAGACCGTGTCACCAAGTCGGGCACCGTCCTGGGTGACGGTTCTGCGGAAGTGGATCACCGGGCTTGCGTGCCGGACGATTTCCTCCACGGCGCCGGGCATGTGGGTGTCGAGATCGCTCTGGAGCAGTGCCTTCTGCTCAGGGTTGTCGGTGAGGTAGGTGAGGCCCCAGCTGATCGAGTTGCGGGTCGTTTCGTTGCCCGCTGCGCAGAGCAAGACGAAAAAGCTCTGGATCTCGTCGCGGGTCAGTTTGTCGCCGTCGATCTCGGCGTTGACGAGCGCATGGGTGAGCGTGTCGCCGTCGCTCCCGTCGGCCTGGCCCGCAATGTCATCGATGAGTCCGGCCAGGGCGGCACCGGCGCCAAGGAACGCTTCGAGCGGATTTTGTCCCTCCGGCACGAATTCGGGATCGCCCTGGCTGAGGATGATGTTCGTCATGTCGAAGACGAACTCATGCTGACTCTCGGGGATGCCCATCATGTCGCAGATGATCTTGACGGGTAGCCACGCGGCGCACGTCGTGACGAAGTCGCAGCCCGGGCCGGCTTCCTGCAGACGATGAACGATCGTCTTCGCTGCGGCGTCGACGTCTTCCATGTTGCGTTGCAACATGCGGGGCGTGAAGCCGGCCGACACGAGCTTGCGCAGTCGAGCGTGTCGAGGATCGTCCATGTTGATCATCGAGCCGAAGAACTCGTTGAACTCGGGTGGGAGGTCGGGGATGTTGGTGCCGGCCCCCGACTGGAAGAGGTCGGCCTGACGGCTTGCTGCCACGATGTCGGCGTGTTTGGTGAGCGCGTAGTAGCCGGGCCCCGCCGCGAGGTATTCGGTCCCGAGCTCGGGGAAGAAGCGAATCGGGTCCTCGCGCCGTAAGGCCTCGAACGCGGCCTCCCGGACCGCCATCGGCTCAGTCCAGAATCCCTCGATGTCTGACAGGTCGATCTCGCTGAGCTGCATGGGCGAGACGTTAGGGGATTAGGCAGGGGCCTTGGTAGCCGTTACTCGCTGCCCATCGGCGAGGCGGTGGGCGATCACCCGTGAAGCGGTCCCGACACCTGGTGGGTTCCGGCGCCGACGTGGGTCGATGCGGAGCCGACGGTGATCGTTGCGGTGGCCCCCACCGGGATGGTGGCGTCGACAGTGAGCTGCCCGTCGCTGATGGTCCAGCTGGTCGACACGGTCCCGCGAGCAGTTTCGAGGTTGGCGCTTGCGCGGGTGAGGCGCCCGGCAGGGTCCGGTCGGGGTTCGATAAGGACGTGTTCGTAGCCGGGCCGCTCGGGGTCTGTGTCGAGTCCGGCAACGTAGCGGTGCAGGAACTCTCCGATCGCGCCGAATGCGTAGTGGTTCTGGCTCACGTCGCTGACTGAACCGTCGGGTTTGATGGCATCCCACGTTTCCCAGACGGTGGTCGCTCCCTTTGAGATCGGGTACAGCCATGACGGAATGTCGGTGCTGAGGAGCACGTCGTAGGCGAGTTCGGTGTGCCCGGCGTCGACAAGGGTCGGGCACAGGAGGGGAGTCATCGTGAACCCGGTCGCGAGCTTGGCGTCGTTCGCCCGCACTGCGTCGGCGAGAGCTTCGCCTGCAGTGGCTTGGTGAGGTTCGTCGATGAGGCCGAACGCCAGGCATGCGACCAGCCCAATTTGGTCGCGGCGGTGAGGAAGGCCGTCGGTGGCGAAGAGGTGCTTGCGGATCGCAGCTACGACCATTTCCCGTCGTTCAATCAGCTTTTGAGCGTCATCCGGATGGTCGAGGAGTGAGGTGATCCGGGCGACCTTTTGGAGAGTCCGGGCGTAGTACGCCGTGGCGATCAGCGGGTCGGGCTTGAGGAGTCCGCGAAGCCAGTTCCTCGTGAGGGTTTCGCCTGGCGCGAGCCACTCGGCCCACTGGAAGCCGCTGTCAATGACGTGTTCACGGTGGCGCCCGCTGCCGATGTGGGTGCGGGGGTCGGCTTTCGCCCACCAGGGGTCGCTCTGGCTGCGGTGTTCGAGCGCGTCGACCCAGCGACACATGGTGGCGTAGTTTTCCTCGAGGACTCGGTGGTCGCCGTAATGGAGATACAGGGTCCAGGGCACGTCGACGCAGGCGTCGGCCCAGGCAGCACCGCCGTGGGTGGGACGCATGAAAAAGGCGTTGTAGCTGGACGAGACCGGCACCACGCACGGGATTCGACCGTTATCGAGTTGGTCGGCCCGAACATCGCCCAGCCATCGGGTGAGGATGGGGGCGATGTTGCGGTTGAGCGCTCCGGTGCGTCCGAAAACGGCGATGTCTCCGGTCCATCCGGCTTTCTCCCGAGTGGGGCAGTCGGTCGGTATCTCGACGAAGTTCGCGACTTGTGAACGGTCGATGTTCTCGACGAGCTGGTTGATCTTCCTGTGTGAGCACTCGAAGCGGCCGGTGTTCCGTGCTTCGCTGCTGAGCACGAGCGCAGTGAAGTCGTCGGCGGTTGGCTCTGATCCGGGAGGCCATTCGTCGACCCGGGCGTAGCGGAAGCCGTGGTAGGTGAAACGCGCTGCGAAGGTCTCGGTTCCGNCTGTGCCGGCAAGGGTGTAGTGGACCTGTTGGCGGGAGTCGCCGAATGTGTCAGATGTGAACTCACCGTCGGTGGTGAGGGTCTCGCCNTGGGTGAGTCGAACGCTCGAACCGGCTGGACCGCTGACCGTGAACTCCACGACCCCAGCGAGGTTCTGTCCGAAATCCACGACAGTTTCTCCCGATGGGGTGCGGAACACNTGTTGAGCGCGGATCCGTTCAACGACGCGGACGCTGGGCCCAACCTGGGGGACAAGGCGGCGGGTCGGTCCGTCGATAACCGTCACCGCTGACCACGCCCGGTCATCGAAACCAGTGGAGGTCCATCCATCGGGCTCAAGGCGGGCGTCGAACTCCTCGCCGTTGAACAGGCACGCGCGCCGTACGCCACCCTCGGTCGCCTTCCACGTGGAGTCGGACTGGACGAGTGTGCGGTTTCCGGCCTCGAGTCGGGCGATCGCAGCGACGTTGGTTCCCCAATTGTTTGGCTTTCGGAAAACCCCGACTCGACCCCGCCACCACCCGTCGGCGAGCGTGATGCCGATCGTGTTGCGGCCTTCGATCAGCAGCGCTGAAACGTCATAGGTCTGGTGCTGGATCCGGTGGTCGTAGGCAGTGAAGCCGGGTCGAAGCCGATCTTCGCTGACAGAGGTGCCGTTTATCTCGACGTCGTAGATGCCGAGGGCGGAACAGTAAAGGCGAGCCTCAGCGATGTCATCGCCCTGCTCGACCTCGAATTCCTTGCGCAGCAGAGGGCTTGGCCGATCTGTGTTTTGTCGCCGCCGGCGAAGGCGTGGCGTTGGCGGTTGCGCCAATTCATGAGGTGAGCCGATCCAGGCGGTGCCCGCCCAGTCTTCGGTCCGCAAGAGTGCGAGCTCGAAGCTGGCCGGTTCACTCCATGGACCCGGCATGGTCGGCTCGCTGCCAGGTTCACCGGCCCACACCCTGACCCGCCANGTGCACTGCTGCCGCGAAGTCAGACGCTGACCGGCGTAGGGAACGAGCACCTGTGCAGCGCTCTGCACCATGGCGGTCTTCCAGATCACAAGCCCGTCGCTGTCGACCTCAATCTCGTAGGCCAGCTGAATCTCGGTGGAAGGANNGTCGGACTCGAGCCGCCATGAGAATCGGGGCNNCGTNGTNGCNAGACCGACCGGATCGGTTTCGTATTCGGTTGTGAGCCCTGTGGCACGCATCAACAAAGACTGTCGCAGCTCGACCTGGCGTGCCAGCGGCCATGGTCTTCACGAGTACGCGTCGGTTGATGTCGCAGCTGCTGCCGGCGGTCGGGAAGTGCTCGGTCTACTCGTCGCCGCGGTTCACGTTGATGTCGACCCGAACATTGTTGTCGTCATCGATCGTCACGGGGTAGGTCTGGATCAGTTCGCCGGTCGAGAGGTTGCCTCGCTCGTCCATCGTGACATCCGCA
>FUFK010038280.1_pt1 | contig 33258 bp, 32 predicted proteins | sample 1021851 | NCBI WGS metagenome assembly FUFK01 (sample SAMEA51879418, study PRJEB19060) | metagenome | reverse complement strand
TTTGTTTTTGCCAGAACCTTTTTTAACAATGTAATCAAGTGTTCCATTTGCTCCAGTATCAACAGACTTTATAAGAGATCTTAAAAAAGTTTTTCTCTTTTCTTTTCTGTCCTCGCTGTTTTGCAAATTTTTGATTTCAAAGACGTTCATAGCTAAATATTAAACATTCATGCATTTATTGCAACCCTGATATGTTCAAAATGGGACTATACTTTGAAAGACTCTCCGCAGCCACAACGCTCGGTTTCATTGGGATTATTGAAAACAAATGATGATGAAAAATCCTCTTTTTTGTAATCCATTTCAGTTCCTAAAAGGTACATAACTGCAGCTGAGTCAATGTAAACCTTTACTCCTTTATCCTCAATCAACTCGTCATTAGGATTTACATCTTTTGAATATTCCATTACGTAAGACATGCCTGCACAACCACCTGATTTGACAGAGACTCTTACACCAACTGCATTTTTTTCAGCGTTTGACAATATTTCTTTAATTCTTGCTGCAGCATTGTCACTTAATTTAATAATTTGGCTCATTACAAATTTAATTCTAATTTTGCTGCATCTGACATCATATCTTTATTCCAGGGAGGATCCCAAACCAATTCAAGATTTACATCATCTATTCCCTCTACTTGCATTGCGCCCTCTTTTACCTCTTTAGGTAAACTTTCTGCCACTGGACAATTTGGTGTAGTTAATGTCATCTTTATTTCAGCCTTACGACCATTTACTTTTATATCATAGATTAAACCAAGTTCATATATGTTAACTGGTAACTCAGGATCGTAAATTTTTCTAATTTCCTCGATTATTTTATTTTTAACATCCATAACTAATTTTCTGTGGTTATTTCTTTCCCATCATTTTCCATTGCAGATACTAAAGTGTGCCATGATAAGGTAGCACATTTAACTCTCATTGGATATTGTTTAACACCTGATAAACACATTAATTTTGTTTTATCGTCCTCTTTTAAAATCTTATTTTTAAGTTCAGGATTCTCTTTTATCATTCCTAAAAAATCCTCAATAATTTCTTTAGCTTCATTATCACTTTTACCTTTAATCAAATCAGTCATAATTGATGCTGATGCCATTGATATTGCACATCCACTTCCTTCAAAAGAAATATCCTCTACTTTTCTTTGTTCATTTAGTTTCAAATATACATGTACATTATCTCCACATAATGGATTATTGCCCTTAGCATCTTTATTATAATTTTCTGTTTTACCCAAATTTCGTGGGTTCTTTCCATGCTCTAAAATTATTTCTTGATATAATTCTTTTAAGTTCATTTTAAATCAAAAATTTTTTTACAATTATTAATACCTTCATTTAACTTATCTAAATCATCTTTAGTGTTATAAACTCCTAATGATGCTCTTGCACTTGCAGGTATACCTAATTTGTCATGAAGTATTTGACAACAATGATGACCCGCTCTTATAGCAACTCCAGTTTCATCTAGAATAGTTGCAATATCATGTGGATGGACTCCTTCTACTGTAAAAGATAATACTCCACCTCGTTCTTTTGGATTTCCAATTAATCTTACAGAGTTATTTTTTTTTAAAATTTCTTGACCATATTCTATTAATTCTTTTTCATGTTTAATTACATTTTCAATTCCAATACTCTCTAAAAATTTTATTGATTGATCAAACGCAATTACTTGAGCTGTAGCCATTGTTCCAGCTTCATACTTATTTGGAAGTTCACCATAAGAAATTCTATCTTTTTTAACCTCATTTATCATTCCTCCACCTCCTTGATATGGTGGAAGTTGCTCTAACCATTTCTTTTTTCCATATAAAACTCCNAGTCCTGTCGGGCCATACATTTTATGACATGATATTGCATAAAAATCACAATCCAGGTCTTGCATATCTAATTTTAAATGTGGTCCTCCCTGGCATCCATCTACTACAACAACTATACCCTTTGAATGAGCTAATTGAGTTATTTCTTTGATTGGTAAAACTGCACCAGTAACATTGGATAAATGAGTTATTGCTATAACTTTAGTTTTATTTGTAATTTCTTTCTCTATATTTTCAATCGGAATATCTCCGTCTTCATTTATCTCCGCAAACTTAATTTTAATATTTTTTGATTTTCTTAAAAAATGCCATGGTACATAATTTGAATGATGCTCCAACTCTGTAATTAAAATTTCGTCATTTGGCTCTAAAATTGCCTGACCTAGAGTATTTGCTACTAAATTTAAAGCCTCTGTGGCACCTTTGGTAAATACAATTTCATTTTTATCTTTCGCATTAATGTATTTTTGAACAGAAATCCTAGTGTTTTCATACAAATTAGTAGCTGCAACAGCTAAATAATGAATACTTCTTCCCACATTTGAAAATTGTTTGGAATAAAAATCATTTATTCTATCTAAAACAACTTTAGGTTTTTGAGACGAGTTTGCACTATCTAAATAAACTAAATCATTATTTTGAATTTTTTCATCAAAAATCGGGAATTCTTTTTTAATATCATTTATATTCATTCTTTTAATCCAATCATATTTTTAATTAAATTTTTTATTTCTACGTCTGTAATCTTTTCAACAACATCTAATAAAAAACCATTTATTAAGAGTTCTTTTGATTGGTGATAGTTCAACCCACGAGACATTAAGTAGAAAATTGAATTTTCATCTAAACTACCAGATGCTGATCCATGTGAACACTTTACATCATCAGCATAAATTTCTAATTCTGGTTTTGCATTAAACTCGGATGTTTCATCTAATAATATCGCTTTGCTTAATTGATATCCATCAGTTTTTTGAGCTTTCGAGTTAACAAATATTCTTCCTTGGTATGCGGATTTTGAATTTTTTCCAAGAACACTTTTAATAAGCTGATAACTTTTGGTGTTCTCAACCAAATGGTTAACTGTAGATCTTATTTCATGCTGTTGATTTTCTTTTAAAGAAAATATTCCGTTTATAAAAGCAGAAGAATACTCACCATTTAAATTACAGTTGATTTCATTTTTAAAATAATTAGAACCAGCAGATAATATAAATGTCTCAGAGACACTGTTATTCCCTTGTTCAATATTATTAAAAGAATACTTAAGGTCATCATTCTTAAATTTATCAATTTTATAGTTTTTAAGGATTGAGTCTTTTTCTAAATGAAAATTATAAAAAATATTTAAAAAGTTTTTTGTTCTATTTTTAGTAAAATAATCAATAAGTTTTAGACAGCTTTTTTCACCTAGCTCAAAATCTAATCTCAAATTAATATTAGTTGAGGTAATTTTCTCATTTGTTGAGTGATAAATTATTAAAGGTTTCTTAAGGGAATAATCTTTTTTAATCAAAATTTTAAAAACTTTATGGATTAATGCACTATTCAAGTCAATCAATGGATTTTTATTATCAAAAGATGTATTTTTTTTAGTGTCATCAATAATTTCTATTTTATTTTGGTCCTCGTGACTAAAATCAATTTTTTCAATTCTTCCATTAGTAAAAACAATCTTATTATGATCCAAACTATCAATATAAATAGACGGGTCGATTTTGTTAGATTGAGAATAATCATTAAAAAAACTTAAATTGCTAATATCCTTTTTAATGATTTGACTTATATCTAGAAACTTCCAATCTTCTTGTTTTTTATTGGGAAAACCACTTTCTATAAACTTATTTAAAAAATCTTTTTTAATCAAAATTTCTTCTTGAGAAATTTCTGCAGTTTTTACTGTTTTATCAAAATCTGATTGTAATTGTTCTCTCATTTAATTAAAACTTTCATATCCTTTTTTTTCTAGTTCGATTGCTAACTCCGGACCACCAGATCTTATTATCTTTCCATTCATTAAAACATGAACAAAGTCAGGTTTAATATAATCTAATAATCTTTGATAATGAGTTATTATTAAAAAAGAATTTTCCTTATTTCTTAAAGTATTAACTCCATCTGCAACTATTTTAAGCGCATCTATGTCTAGGCCTGAGTCTGTCTCATCTAAAATAGATAATTTTGGAGATAACATAGACATTTGCAGAATTTCATTTTTCTTTTTTTCTCCACCAGAAAATCCAACATTTAGTTGTCTGTTAAGTTTTTCTTCATCAAATTTTAATTCTTTAGCTTTTTCTTTTACAAGTTTCAAAAATTCAATTGCATCTAATTCCTTTTCTCCTCTTGCTTTTCTAATTGCATTTAAGGATGTTTTTAAAAAAATATTTGTATTAACACCTGGAATTTCTAATGGATATTGGAAAGCCAAAAATATTCCTTTATGTGCTCTCTCCTCTGTCTCAAGGTCAAATAAATTTTTATTTTCATATAAGATCTCACCTGATACCTCATAACCTTTTTTTCCAGATAAAATGTTAGATAATGTACTTTTTCCAGAGCCGTTTGGGCCCATAATTGCATGCACTTCACCAGGATTTATATTAAGAGAAAATCCTTTTAATATTGTTTTATTTTCTACATTTGCATTTAAATTATTTATCTTGAGCATTAACCAACGCTCCCTTCTAAGCTAATACCCACAAGTTTTTGAGCTTCAACTGCAAATTCCATCGGTAATTGTTGTAATACTTCCTTACAAAAACCATTAACAATCAATCCTACAGCCTCCTCAGGATTTAGTCCTCTTTGTTGACAATAGTGTAACTGCTCTTCACTAATTTTTGACGTAGTAGCTTCGTGAGCAATATTTGAGTCAAAATTTTTGTTTTTTATATAGGGGACTGTGTGTGCGCCACATTTATTNCCCATTAATAGAGAGTCACATTGTGTATAGTTACTAGAATTTTTAGCTTTTGAATTAACATCTACTAAGCCTCTGTAAGTCATGTCAGAAAATCCAGCACTTATACCTTTGGAAATAATTTTACTTCTGGTATTTTTTCCTAAATGAATCATCTTTGTACCGGTATCTGCTTTCTGATGATTGTTGGTGATTGCTATAGAGTAAAACTCACCAATTGAATTATCACCTTTTAATATGCAACTTGGATATTTCCAAGTGATAGCTGAACCTGTTTCAACTTGCGTCCAAGAAATCTTAGAATTTTTTCCTTTACACAATCCTCTTTTGGTTACAAAATTATAAATCCCTCCTTTGCCATTTTCATCTCCTGGATACCAATTTTGTACAGTTGAATATTTTATTTCAGCATCATCTAAAGCAATCAATTCTACGTTTGCGGCATGTAATTGGTTTTCATCTCTCATTGGAGCTGTACATCCTTCGAGGTAACTTACATAACTTCCTTTATCAGCAATTATTAAAGTTCTTTCAAACTGTCCTGTCTCTGATGCATTAATTCTAAAATAAGTAGATAACTCCATAGGGCATTTAACACCTTCAGGAATATAAACAAATGATCCGTCTGTAAAAACAGCAGAATTCAGTGTAGCAAAGAAATGATCAGTAACTGGTATAACAGTTCCTAGATATTTTTTAACAAGCTCAGGATGTTTTTGAATTGCCTCTGACATTGAACAAAAAATTATTCCATGTTTAGTTAATTCACCTTTAAAAGTAGTTGCCACTGAAACTGAGTCAAATACTGCATCGACAGCAATTCCATTTAGTCTTGCTTGCTCTTGTAATGGAATTCCAAGCTTTTTATATGTCTCTAAAAGTTTAGGATCAAGCTCATCTAAACTTTTTGGTTTATCTTTCATGCTTTTAGGTGCTGAGTAATAATATAAATTTTGATAATCAATTTTAGGATATTTTGGTTTTTGCCAGTTAGGTTCTTTTAAAAGTTTTAATCGCTCATAAGCTTTTAACCTAAAGTCCAACATCCATTGTGGCTCTTTTTTAATATTAGAAATAAATTTTATCACATCTTCGTTTAAGCCTTTTGGAGCTTTGATATTTTCTATATCGGTAGTGAAACCGTACTTATAATCTTTTAACTTTTCTATATCTTTTTCTCTAGTATCCATTTTCAAATTCTCCTCTCAGAATTATCTTTTATAAGATCTTCTAAACTCTTTTTCTCAAAAAAATCATTAATATGGTTTTCAAGCTCATCCCATAAATTATGTGTTAAACATTTTGTCGATTTACCATTACACCCTTTTTTTGACTCTTTTTTGCATTGAACAGTTTTTACTTTTTCATCAACAGCATCAAAAATATTAGTGAGCTTAATTTCTTTGGCTTTTTTGTTTAAAATATAGCCTCCTTGATTTCCTCTTACACTTTGAACAATCTCTTTTTTTCTAAGCTTAGAAAAAATTTGTTCTAAATAATCAAGGGATATACCTTGTCTAAGCGAAATGTCTCTTAGAGATACTGGGTTAATATTGTTAAATTTTGCCAGATCCATTAAAGCCATTACCGCATATCTGCCTTTAGATGTTAGTTTCATAAAACCTATATTTTATAGGGGTATATATAAACCTGACTAAAATAGTCAAGTATCTAGCAGAAAAAAAAACTAACATTTTGTCTCAGAGTTATGATATGTCTAATTTTTTTTTGAGAATAATTATCATTAACAATTATGGATAACAAAATTTTAGAAATTTTTATTCCAGGACCAGCGGGAAGACTCGAAGCTAAATATTTTAAAAGTAAAAAAAATACTTCTCCAATTGCACTAGTATTACAACCTCATCCTCAATACGGAGGAACTATGAATAATAAAGTTGTGGTTGAAACATTTCACACTTTTATGGAAAACGACTTTTCAGTTTGTAGAGTAAATTTTAGAGGAGTTGGAAAAAGCGATGGGGAATTTGATAATGGACAAGGTGAGCTTGCAGATGCAGCGGCAGCTTTAGATTGGTTAGAGAGAGAAAATTTCGATAACTCTCAATGCTGGGTATCAGGTTTTTCATTTGGATCTTTAATTGCAATGCAATTATTAATGAGAAGGCCAGAGATAAATAGATTTATTGCTATTTCACCTCAGCCTAATGTTTATGACTTTTCTTTTTTATCTCCTTGCCCAACATCAGGATTAATGGTTTATGGAAAAAAAGATGAATTAGTTCCAGTGAGTTTCATAAACGATTTAGATAAAAGATTAAGTTCTCAAAAAGGGATAAAAGTTGAGTTTCAAACAATAAATGATGCAAATCATTTTTTTTCAAAAAGCGAAAATTCATTAACAAAATGTTTAGATAAATATATCAAAAAAGAAACCGCCCTTTATTAAAAGTTTTTCACTAAAATTCCACCTGTCAAAGGTTTTTTGCATCTTGTTGTATTGGGAAAAGAAATTGGCATATTTTTTAAAGATCTAATAGCTAAAAAAGCAAAAGCTTGAGATTCTACAAAATCACCGTTAACTTTATAATTTTCAATAGGCTTNAACNCTAACTCTTTGAAATTTTTTTCAATAGACTCAAGCAAGTATTTATTTTTTCTACCACCACCACAAACTAGCCAATTAGATTTATTTGTTTTAATTTTATTTTCAAGATGTCTTATTCCTTCTGTTATCAATTCTGCTGTAAAGTTTGTTATAGTTGCAGCACCATTTTCTAATGATAAACCTTTAGCAAAAAAAATATCAAAATCTTTTATATCTAATGATTTATTATAATCAAATTTACTTGCAAAATTTTCNAGAGCTTGATTTANAATTAAATCATCTGTTTTACCTGATCTCGCNATCAAACCATCCTGNTCAAAATTTTTTCNTGAATTTTTTCTAATCCAATCATCNATTAAACAATTACCAGGACCAATATCATAAGCATAAATTTTACTTACATNATCTAAATCATTTTCATTGACAGTTGTTGTGACATTAGAAATACCGCCAATATTCAAAATGTTTATTGGAAATTCTAAATCATAAGCTTTATGAATCTTATTAGCTAATACATTGTGAAAAATAGGGGTTAATGGAGCTCCTTGTCCTCCATTGATTAAGTCATTTTTTCTAAAATCATACACAACCTCTTTTTTTGATAATTGAGATAATAATCTTCCGTCACCTAATTGTTTAGTAAATTTTTTTTCTGGATTATGAAATATTGTTTGACCGTGAAAACCAATTATATCAACATTTTTTTTTACTTTTTTTATAGTTTTATCAACTACTTCAGCTTGAAATAAAGTTATATCTTTTTCAAGAGCATTAATCTCTTTTTGGTAAGCTTTGAGATCTTCGACTGTTGATATATTTTCTCTTACTTTTATTAGATCATTAATTATCTTACTATTATACTCAAAATAATCATCTAAAATTACACAATATTCATTAATACCATTCGATTCAATTATGGATACATCAACTCCGTCCAATGAAGTGCCACTCATTAATCCTAGGGCTGTATAAATCTTTTCCATTCTTATTTTTTTTTAGTAAATAATGTATATTGTGGAATTATAAACGTATGAATAAATTTTTAAAAGAATTTAAAGATAGNGGCTTCTATTATCAATGTACNAATGAAAAAGAATTGTCTAATTTGATTAATAAAAAAAAAATNANAGCTTATATAGGTTTTGATTGTACAGCTGCAAGTCTCCATGTGGGTAGCCTACTTCAAATNATGTGTTTAAGATTATTNCAGAAACATGGTCATCAACCAATAGTTCTTTTGGGCGGTGGAACAACAAGAATTGGGGACCCTTCGGGTAAAGATAAAACTCGTAAAATCTTATCTGAAAAAGAAATTAAAAAAAACTCTGCTAATATAAAAAAGATATTAAAAAATTTTTTAAATACAAAAGATAAAAAAATAAAACCGATATTTGTTGATAATTTTAAATGGTTAAAAAAACTTAATTATATTTCATTCTTAAGAGATATTGGTAAACATTTTACAATCAACAAAATGTTAACTTTTGATAGTGTAAAAACAAGATTAGAAAGAGAACAATCTTTAAGTTATATGGAATTTAACTACATGATTTTACAAGCTTATGACTTTTTAGAATTAAATCAAAAGGCAAAATGTGAACTTCAAATTGGAGGGTCTGATCAGTGGGGAAATATTGTGAACGGTGTTGAATTAATTAAAAGACATTCTGATAGAGAGGTATTTGGTTTAACTACTCCTTTAATTACTTCATCCTCTGGAGCAAAAATGGGAAAAACTGCAGAAGGTGCTATCTGGCTAGATAAAAAATTTTTATCAGCTTATGATTATTGGCAATTTTGGAGAAATACAGATGATAGAGACGTAATAAGATTCTTAAAATTTTTTACTGAGGTAGATTTAGAAAAAATAGAAATTTTAAAAAATAAGAATATCAATCAGTTAAAAATTTTGCTTGCAAATAAAACAACTCAAATGCTACATGGTAAAAAAGAGTCAATGAATGCTGAAAAAATTGCTAAGGAGACATTTTCAGAAAATTCAAGTGGATCAAATTTACCATCATTTAAAATTCAAAAATCAACTTTAGATAATAAAATGAATATAATTGATTTAATTATTCTGTCAGGTTTAGAAAATTCAAAAAGTGAGGTCAGAAGACTCATTAGTGGTAATGCTATTAAGATTAATAACGAAATTATAAAAGATCAAAATTTTCAAATTAATCAAGGATTACTAAAAAATAATTTTATTAAATTATCTGTAGGAAAAAAAAGACACTTAAAAATTGAAATTAATTAATTTTCTTCAATTTTTCCATCGTTCTAGTAATAAATCTAGGTGTTAATGTTTTGATTGGATTTACCGATGTTTCAAGTTTTTTAGGTGATCCCTTAATCTTAAAACTTACACCAAAAACACCTTCACCTGTTCTAGAACCAACAAGTATTTTTCCCAATATGGGAATAGAACTTATAACTTTGTTAATAGTGGTTGCAGGGACTAAAGTACCTCTTAAACTTACAAGTTTGTTTTTCTCTACGTAGCCATCCATTAGTATAGAAATAGCTGGACCGATTGCGTAAATTTCTTTTATAGATAATAAATTTTTTTTATTGGTAAAATTCATTTCAAGCTCATTAAAACGAATGCCTTCTCCTGACAAAATATCAGCAATCCCTTGAAGAGATGCTAAGGTAAGAATTTTTGTCAACAACGGAAGTTCTTTTAATTTAAAATTATAAATTCTAAGTGTTGATGTAGATATGTCTTGTTCACTTGAGCTACTAAAATCTAGTACGCCTTCCTCAAAACCTTTAATAAATTTATATCTTTTTACTATTGGCTCTGCATTTTCTAAAAGCAATGTTGTAACTTTCTTGTTTTCATTTAATTTTTTTACTGAATAGTTTATTTTTTTATTATCAGCTAAATTTCCAATTAAATTTGCATTTATAATTTTTTGATTTAATAGTGAGATATTACCCTCAAATTTACTTATAATATTATCAGAGTCTAAATAAACTTTTTTTAAATCAATTGTGAATTTAAATTTTTTATCTAAAAAAACTCTACTATTTTTATCGTCACTTAATAAATTATCTATAAGTTTATTTGCATTAAATGATACACCTTCAATAAAATATTCTTTATTATTTTTATAAACTTTAAAAAAATTTCTAATGTTTTCTTTATCTAAAAAATCAAAATTAATACTATTAAAACTTTGAACTTTAAAGGATTTGTCTAATTTTAAGTTATCTATCTTAATAAGGTCTTTTTCTTCTTTTATTAAAAATGAGTTTATATTAACAAAATCCTCTGTATCTTTAACTCCATTAAAATAAATTGTTACATCCTTTTTTTTATCTTTTAGATAATTCAAAAAATCAATTTTAAAATTATCATCTTTAATATTTAGTTTTGTTCTAAAATTTATTTTATCTTTATTTTTATTAAAATAGTAGCTAATGTCATCTTTAGTATTTTGATATAATATTTTTCCATTACCATTTATTTCATAATCATTTTTTTTATAAGTAGCTTCTATTTGATTATTCAATAATTTTATCTCATCCTTTATTTCAGGAAAAAATCTAACCAATTTATATTGATTTGAAAATATCATCTCGCTTATATTAATCTTAGAAAAAATTTCTAAGTCATCGAACTTTAGTTTTTTATCAAAATTAAACGAAAATTTATTCTCAGACTTAAACTTTATTCTTTTTGGCAAAATTTTTTGGACAGATGGCTCAATAAATGAAATAATTTTTGCTTGATCCAATTCTATATTTTCATTGTTTATTGTTCCCTTAACAAAATATTTATTATCTTTATTCTGAATTAATATTTTTTTAGACTTTAAATCTAAATCACTTAAAGAAAAGTTTAAATCTTTGACAACTAAGTTATTACTATTAGCTTCAAAAATAAAATTTAATTTTTCTATATCTATATTTCCTGGAAATTTTAATTCAGTTTCTTTTAGAAAACCTTTGATTTCAAATTTATTCTTTTGTTCAGGATTATCAGGATTTAGTTTTATATCAGCAATTAGATAGCCCTTTTTAATAATCTTGTCTAAAATATATAACTCTGGATTTTTATAAAATGACCTTAAAAAAGTAATAAGATTTTTTATTTCTAATGATTTTGATGAAATCTCTATATTTTCAATTTTTAAATCATTTGAAAAAAATGAGGAAATTAATATTTCAGTTTTTATGCTTTCTAAGTCAATAATATTATTACTTCTTACATCTATTAATTTTGGACCTATTGTTTTTGCCTCAAGTCTAAAACTAAATGGATTAAGCACAATCTTAATTTTTTTTAGTTCAAATTTTATATCTTTATTAATTCTCTCAACTTTATTTAATATTTGATTGTTAAATTTATTAGTCTCAATGCCAAATATACTGAGATACACTAATGAAAAAACAATTAAAAAAAATATTACTGATAAGAATTTAAGAACAAATCTCATTAAATTTTATATAGTGATTGTTCCAAGAAATCGTCAATTTCACCATTTAATATTTTATCTGGATTTGTACTTTCAAAGTTTGTTCTATTATCTTTCACAAGTCTATATGGCTGTAAAACATAAGATCTAATTTGATGACCCCAGCCAATATCAGATTTAGAGGACTCCATACTTTGATTTTCTTTTTCTTTTTTATTGATTTCATAATCGTATAATCTAGCTTTCAGCATATTCATACATGTCTCTTTGTTTTTGTGTTGCGACCTCTCATTTTGACACTGCACAACTATCTTTGTTGGTAAGTGTGTAATTCTAACTGCACTATCTGTTGTATTTACATGTTGGCCACCTGCTCCACTAGACCTATAGGTATCAATTCTTAAATCCTTTTCATGTATATCTATATTAATGTCCTCATCAACTACAGGATATACCCAAACACTAGCGAAACTAGTATGTCTCCGGGCACCAGAATCAAATGGTGATATTCTTACTAATCTATGAATTCCTGATTCTTTTTTAAGCCAGCCAAATACGTAATCTCCCTCAATTTTAATTGTTGTTGATTTTATACCAGCCTCATCACCTCTATGCTCACTGATTAATTTAGATCTAAAACTTTTATTATCAGACCATTTGAGATACATTTTTCTTAACATATCTGCCCAATCTTGGCTTTCTGTCCCTCCTGCACCAGCATGAATTTCTACATAACAATCTAATGAATCTGTTTCGTTAGACAAAAAGCATTTAATTTCATTTTTTTTTACTTCAATTCTTAAATCTTTGATACCTGTTAAAACTTCACTTTGGATATTAAGATTATTTTCTTGAGCTGCTAATTCGTTTAATTCATTTAAGTCATTTAATTGTTTAACTGAATTTTCAAAAGAATTAATTAAGTCCTCAAATAATTTTTTTTCTTTAATTACTTTTTTTGAATTTAACTTATCTTGCCAAAAATTTGTATCCAATATCTTTTTGTTATGTGTATCTAATTTGGAGTAAATCTTGTGTTTTTCAAAGATACTCCTTTATTCTTTGATTTATTTTCTCAATTTCTTTTTTAAAATCTGTAAATTTATAGTCCATTAATAAAACTTTAATATATTATTTGTGTCTAATCTATTATTATTTGAATATAAGACCTCACCATTAATAATATTTTTGCTTTTATATGCCTCAAGAATTGTATCTCTAGAAGTAAATTTGGCTTTTTGACCAGTTTGATGATCAATAACCATCATAGTGATTTCTTCAGCAACTTTAAATGGTCTTGCATCTGATTTTTTAACTGATTTTTCAATAAAATTTTTAAAAATAGGGAGTGCGGTTTTTGAGCCGGTCTCAAATTTTCCCAGAGGTGATGGATTATCCATTCCAACATATACCCCAATCAAAAGATTTGAGGTAAACCCTATAAACCAAGCATCGGTATTTTCATTAGTAGTACCAGTTTTTCCAGCTAAATTTAAATTAAGTTTTTTTAATTTTTTTCCAGTGCCCCTATGTATTACACCCTCTAAAATTGAAGTTGTTTGATAGGCTGTTTGAGGTGAAAAAACTTGTTTATGATTGTCTGTTATTATTGGATAATCTTTACCAATATATGAAATTTCTTTGCAGTTTTTACAAATTCTATTTTCATTATTGAATATTGTATTTCCCTCACTATCCTGAACTCTATCTATCAAAATTGGTGAAACTAATTTTCCACCGTTAACAAAAGCTGAATAGGCTGAAGTCAATTTCAACAATGTAGTTTCAGCTGAACCAAGTGAGATAGATAATAATTCATTTGGGTTTTCATAAATACCTAACTCTTTTGAAAAATTGGCTAGCTTATCTATTCCTAAGTTTTGAGCAATTCTTACAGTCATTAAGTTTCTAGATTTTTCCAGACCTGATCTTAAAGTTGATAATCCATAAAACTTTTTTCCGTAGTTTTCTGGTTTCCATAGCTTAAGATCAGATCCTTGATCTAAAACCAAAGGAGCATCTAGAATTAATGATGAAGGGGTATAATTATTTTCAAGTGCGAGTGCATAAACAAAAGGTTTAAAAGCTGAACCAGGTTGTCTTAGTGCTTGAGAAGCTCTATTAAATTCGCTATTTTTAAAGCTAAAACCTCCACTTAAAGAAATAACTCTTCCAGTGTATGGATCCATAACAACTATCCCTCCATTTATTTTAGGAAGTTGCTTTAAGCTAAATTTGTTTTGATCAATTTTTTTAACATAAATAATATCTCCAAGTTTTAATATCTCGTTAAAATCTTTTTTTGTCCAAGTTATATCCTTGTACTCAATTATACCCTTATCATTATTTATTGTTTCTATATCAGATGAAAATTGATTAACTGCTTTTACTATTGCAATCTCCCATCCAATTGAATTTTCTAAAAAATATTTTTCTAATCCTTCTGTCCATTTATTTGAATAAGTTTTATTTTCTAAAGACCCTCTCCAACCTTTTCTTTTATCATACGAAATTAATCCATCTCTTAAAGATTTGGTTGCTATTTTTTGTAAATTTAAATTAATCGGAGTATTGATATTTAAGCCTTGATCATACACTCTGTTGTAAGAAAACATATCAATTGTTTTTTTTCTTACATCTTCAATATAATATTGAGCGTCTTCTAAAAAAATTTTTTTCTTTTTTTTTAAATTTATATTTTGGTTTTTTAAGTTTGTATATTTTTCAAAATTTAAAAATTTATTATCATATAAGTTTTTTAATACTAAATTTCTTCTAAATTTTGCTAACTCAATATTTCTATAAGGATTATATTTGCTTGGAGCTTTTGGTAATGCAGCTAACATTGCTGCTTGAGCATAGTCGATATCTTTAATTGATTTGTCAAAATATTCAAGACTAGCAGCTGCTACCCCATAAGCACCACTCCCAAGATAAATTTGATTTAAATAAAGTTCAAGTATCCTCTCTTTTGATAACGCTCTTTCAATTCTGAATGCAAGTATTGCTTCTTTTATTTTCCTGTTCAGACTAACTTCGTTGGTCAAAAGAAAATTTTTAGCTACTTGTTGTGTGATTGTTGATGCTCCTTCAAGTCTTTTTGATGTCATTATATTTTTTACATTATTTATTGTCGCTCTAATAACACCTTTTGCATCAACCCCAGGATGAGAAAAAAAATTTTTATCTTCGGCTGATAAAAAAGCATTAATTACATTTTTTGGAATAGACGTATAAGGAACAAAAATTCTCTTTTCTCTCGAAAAATCAGCCACCAAATCTCCATTGCCCGAGTAAACTTTACTTGACACTGGAGGTTTGTAATTTTTTAAAAATTTATAATCAGGTATGTTATTTGAAAAATTCCACAAAATTCCTAGAATGATTATTAACAAAAGCAAAGAAATGCCTAAAAAAGCAATTAAAAAATTTTTTAAATATCTGCTCATTTTGATTCCATTATATATGGGAATTTGTTAAAGATAAGGCATTATAATTAAACAAAATTTTATTAATAAAAATTAAATGAAACAATCAAAAATCATATTATGGAAAAAAATTTATATATTGATGCATCGCATCCAAATGAGACTAGAGTTGTACTCAAATCTAATAACGATATTGAGGATTATGAATACGAGGGTTCAAAAAATAACCTCATAAAAAATAATATTTATTTAGGTAAGGTAAGTAGAATAGAGCCATCTTTACAAGCTGCTTTTGTGGACTTTGGTAGAGATAAACATGGTTTTTTATCTTTTAACGATATTCAATCAGATTATTATCAAATACCAAAAAGTGATTTAGAACTTATTAAGCAAGAAGAGGAAAAAGCAAGAGAAGAGCTTTCAAAAGAAGTGGCAGCAAAAGAAGAGGAGAATATAGCTGAGGGAAAACTTGAAACTGAAGACCCAATAGAAAAAAAGGAAAGTATAGAAAAAGAAAATTTTGACAATGATCAAGAAAAAAAAGATCAAAGAAAATTCAAATTTAAAAGATATAAAATTCAAGAAGTTATTAAACCAAACCAAGTTATACTTGTTCAAGTTATAAAAGATGAAAGAGGACAAAAAGGAGCTGCTTTAAGCACTTTCATTTCAATAGCAGGAAAGTACATAGTTTTAATGCCGAACACTCCAAAAGGGGGTGGTATTTCAAGAAAAATTTTCAATCCTGCTGATAGAAAAAAAATAAGAACGATATTGAATGAAATTAAAATTCCTAAAGAAATGGGATTAATTGTGAGAACTGCTGGAAGTAATAAGACTAAAAATGAAATTGATCACGATTTAGATACTTTGATAAATACTTGGAACCAAATTAAAGACAGTGCTTTAAGTTCAATTGCACCATCTCTAATTCATCAAGAAAGTGAAATTATTAAAAGAACGCTGAGAGATATGTATGACGATAACACAAAAAATATAATAGTTGAGGGAAATGAGGGTTATAAAAAAGCACAAAATTTTATGAAAATGATGATGCCATCTAATGTAAAAAAAATAAAAAAGTATCGAGGCAAAATTCCACTTTTTATTGAAGAAGGGATTGAACAAAAACTTAATCAAATTTTTGACTCTGAAATAAAATTAAAATCAGGAGGTTATTTAGTTATTAATCCAACTGAGGCCCTTGTATCTATTGATATCAATTCTGGAAGTTCAATAAGACAAAAAAACGTTGAGAGCACAGCTTTAGATACAAATTTAGAGGCAGCAGACGAAATAGCTAGACAGATTAAAATTAGAGATCTATCCGGCTTAATCATTATAGACTTTATTGATATGCTTAGTTATGGAAACAGGAGATTGGTTGAAAGAAGGTTAAAAGAAAAATGTAGATCAGACAGAGCCAGAATACAAATAGGAAGAATAAGTAATTTTGGATTATTAGAAATGTCAAGACAAAGACTAAGAGAGAGTGCTGTTAAATGGGAAGTAAGTTTAACAGATGAGTCTTTTGCACAGAAACTTTTAAAATTAGTTGAAATTAAAGCAGTATTAAATAAAGCTAAATTTGTTGAACTTAAGGTTTGTAAAAAAATCTCTGATTTTCTTAAAGAAAATTTTGTTGAAGATTTAACTTACTTTGAAAAAAAAAATAAAATGAAGATTGATATTATTACTGAAAATACCTTAATTGTACCTGAATATATTATTGATATCAAAAATAGATCTAAAAAAACTCTGGAATTAATAACCCATTCTAAAGAATTAAAAAATTTAATGAAACAATCAAAAGATAACAATATAATTGAGCTTAAGGAAAAGAAAAAATTTAAAAGAAAACCTTACAGAAAAAAAAAATTTTTTAAGAAAGCTAAATAATGCCACTAATTGGTGAAGAAGCCGCACCCATCAAATTTTTTTTTATTCTTCCAGCAAGATAAGATTGTCTTCCTGCGATAACTGCATTTTTAAATGCAAGAGCCATAGTAAATGGTTTTTTTGCTAAAGCGATTGCTGAATTAACAAGAACACCATCACAACCAAGTTCCATAGCGATAGTAGCATCTGACGCTTCCCCTAAACCCGCATCAATTATTAAAGGCAATTTAGTCTGTTTTCTTATTATTTTGATATTCACTTTATTTTGAATTCCTAAACCCGAACCTATTGGTGCAGCTAAAGGCATAATTGCACAAGCCCCTGAGTTCTCTAATCGTTTTGCCATTAATGGATCATCATTACAATAAACCATTACTTTGAAACCTTCTTTAGAAAGAATCTCTGTTGATTTTAATGTTTCTATCATTTCTGGAAAAAGATTTCTTTTATCACCCAAAACTTCAAGTTTAACCAATTTCCAACCACCTATTTCTCTTGCTAATCTTAAAGTTCTTAGCGCCTCTTCAGAATTAAAACATCCCGCAGTATTAGGCAGATAAGTAATTTTTTTTGGATCAATATAATCCATCAAAAGTGGTTTTTTTTTATCACTAATATTCACTCTTCTAACTGCTACTGTTACAATATCGGCACCTGACAATTTAACTGCTTTTGCACATTCTATCATACTTTTATATTTTCCAGTTCCAACAATCAGTCTGGAATGAAATTTTTTCTTAGCTATTACAAATTTATCTTTTTTCAAAATTACCCACCTCCAATAAAATGCACTATTTCAACTTTGTCATTTTTTTTTAAATATATTTTGTTTATTTTTTTTTTATCCAATATTTCGTAATTTAATTCAATAGCAACCTTTTTAACTGGAATTTTTAGCATTTTAATTAGATCTATTAGCTTTAAATTTTCACTAACAAATTTTGGTTTACCGTTAATATTTATTTTTATTTTTTTTTTCATCGTATATAAAAGCTGAATGAATAATAAAATAATTATTATTAATGGTCCAAATATTAATCTATTAGGTGAACGAGAACAATCACAATATGGTTCAGTAACTTTTGATGAATTAAAAGAAAATTGCCTAAAAAAATCTAAAGAATTAAACTTAGAGCTAGAATTTATTCAGTCAAATATTGAGGGAGAACTGGTTAATATAATTCAAAATTCAAGGAAAAAGTTTGATGGGATCATTATAAACGCCGCAGCATTCACACATACTTCAGTTGCAATAAGAGATGCTCTTGATATTTTTAAAAAACCTATAATTGAGTTACATATATCAAATATTTATAAACGTGAAGAATTTAGAAAAAAATCACTTATTAGTGATATAGTGACCGGTGGAATATTTGGATTGGGTTCAGATGGATATATTTTAGCCATAATTTCAATGCAAAAGCTATTGAATAAATGAAGATTAATAAAAAAATTATTAAGGAATTAAGTGATTATTTGGATGAATTTAATCTTACAGAATTAGAATATACTGAAAAAGATACAAAAATAAAAGTTTCAAAAAATAAAATTTCACTAAACCAACCAAATACTCAGATAAGTAATTTTAGTTCAGAAACTGATGCATCAAGTGCTTCGAAAAAAATAGTATCTGGAACTCAAATAACATCTCCAATTATCGGAACAGCTTACCATGCTCCTGAACCAGGTGCTAAAAAATTTGTTGATGTTGGAAAAAAAATTAAAAAAGGTGACACAATCATGATTGTTGAGGCAATGAAAACTATGAATCATGTTCCTTCTACACAAGATGGTGTAGTCAAAGAAATATGTGTTGAAGATGGTCAGCCTGTAGAATTTGGTCAAACTTTAATAATTCTTGATTAATGTTTAAAAAAATTTTAATTGCAAACCGTGGGGAAATTGCAGTTAGAGTTATAAGAGCCTGTAAAGAATGGGGTATCTCAACTGTAGCAGTTCACTCCGATGTTGATAGAGACAGTATGCATGTAAGATTAGCTGATGAAAGTGTTTGTATTGGATCACATCAACCTGCTAATAGTTATTTAAATATACCTGCTCTAATGTCAGCTATTGAACTTACTGACGCAGAGGCTGTTCATCCGGGTTATGGATTTCTATCTGAAAATGCAAGTTTTGCAAAAATATTGGAAGAAAATAATGTAAAATTTATTGGCGCATCATCAAAACATATTGAAATGATGGGTGACAAGATTCAAGCAAAAAAAATTGCAAAAGAAAATGGTTTACCAGTAATAGAAGGTTCTGAGGGTGGAATTAGAGATGTCTCGGAGGCAAAAATTCTTTGTAATAAGATTGGTTTTCCCGTTTTGATAAAAGCTTCAGGAGGAGGAGGTGGAAAAGGAATGAAAATAGTCAATAAAGAAGAGGAATTTGAAAAATTATTTTCTACTGCAAAATCTGAAGCAAAAAAATATTTTGGGAATGATGAGGTTTATATAGAGAAATATTTTCAAAATCCAAGACATATAGAAGTACAAATTTTAGCAGGAAAAAATAGAGTGGTTCATTTACATGAAAGAGATTGTTCTATTCAAAGACGACACCAAAAACTTATAGAGGAAACTCCAAGCCCAGTTTTAAATGATGAAATTAGAAAAGATTTATTTCAAAAAACTGTAAACATGGTTCAAAAAATTGGTTATGAGGGTGCTGGGACAGTTGAATTTATTTATGAAGATGGAAAATTTTATTTTTTGGAAATGAATACTAGAGTACAAGTAGAACACCCTGTCACTGAAATGGTAACAGGTATAGACATTATAAAAGAACAAATTTGGATTGCATACACAGGTGAAACAGCTTTAAAACAAACTGATATTAACCCTAGGGGGCATGCCATTGAATGTCGAATAAATGCAGAAGATCCAAGTAAAAATTTTCAACCATCACCAGGTGTTATTGGAATGTGTCATCAACCATCCGGATTCAGAACAAGAGTAGATGGTGCAATTTTCCAAGGTTATAAAGTTACACCATACTATGATAGTATGGTTTGTAAACTTATATGCCATGGTAGAAATAGAATGGAAGCTATTCAGAGAATGAATAGATCTTTAGATGAATTTGTTATTGAAGGTATAATAACAACAATACCTTTACATAAAAAATTATTAAATCATAAAAAATTTATAGACTCTGATTTTAACGTAAGTTGGCTTGATAAAGAAAAACTTATTTAATAACAATTTACAAGCCAAATATCATAAACAGGGTGATCGAATGGCCTTATTGAAGGACTTGAAGAAAACATCCAGCCATTAAAAACATAGACGTCATCTTTATCTTTATTAGTCAAGTCTTGTACTTGTAGATAAGCAGTTATCTCAGGATTATCATCAAATTCAGAATTTTTACATTTCATACTCTTGATCATTAAATCTTTATATTTTTTAACCTCACCATTTTTAAGTTTTATAAGAATATTTTTTGAACTAATCTTATCTAAAACCTTGATATCAGTATAGTTACCTTCATTTATATTCTTTGAATTAGAATTTAGGATTAAAAAAAAAGATAGAAACAAAATTAAAAAAAAAATTAAGTAGTTAACTTTTCCAGGTTTTATATTTTTTTTTATTTGCATTTTTGTTTTTATTCGGAAAATAAGCTTCTTCTGTTCCAGTAAGATTTGCTTGATGAGATTTTTGCCATTGATATTTTTTAGGATTATGATCTTTCTCTATTTTGTTAGGTGTAAAATGTATCCAAGAATACCACTCGACTGGTATTTTTGATGCATCTACTTCACCATTATAAATAACCCATCTTTTTCCCTTTTTACTCTCATAATATTTATTGCCGAACGAGTCCTTACCAACAAATTTTCCAGATAATATTGTTTTTATTCTAGTACCAAAAGTATCTTGATTCCACCAAGTAAAAATTTTGTTAAAAATTGTCAACATTTAAAAAATAATTTTTTCACTTAATAATTGTATAAATTAAATTAGACTAAAATTTGAATTTGTATATAAATAAAATTAACCAATAATCAAATTAATTTAAAAAAGAGGTCAAATGGCTAAATACTTAGTTGAAACTTATTACACATGTACGTTTAAAGTTAATCATTATCTAGACGATATAAATGAAAAAGAAATTAAAAATCTCGAGAAGAGAGACGATGGCAAATTTGAAGTTCTAGAAGTCAAGCTGGATAATAGAAAAACTAAAAGTTTAGACTCAAAAAACAACCAAGTTTTAGAAAAAAATAAGATCAATGTAATTTCAGAAAATAAAAAGGTTAATAAACAAAAAATTGAAAATTTAATTCAAAATAAAAATATAAGCACTGATAAAAATGAAAAGAGACTTAGTATGCCTGACCGAAGAAAAGGATATATTCAAAAAGCTACCATAGGGGATCACAAAGTTTATTTACATACTGGTGAGTATGAAGATGGAAAAATTGGTGAAATATTTATTGATACAAGCAAAGAGGGTGAATTGGTTAAGGCATTAATGAATAATTTTGCAATTGCGGTTTCACTTGGTCTTCAATATGGAGTCCCTTTAGACGAATTTATTAATGCATTTATTGGAACAAAATTTGAGCCATCTGGTAAAGTTTATGGAAACGATAGAATTTTGTCAGCTTCATCGATTTTAGATTATATTTTTAGAGAATTAGCTATTTCTTACCAAAACAGAGAAGATTTGGCACATACTCCGGCGATAGGAGTTTCTGATAACTCAAATATAGATGATCAAAACTCTGAGGATCAAAATCAATTATTGAAAATAGTGAAAGATATTACAAGCAAAGGATTTGTCAGAAATAATTATAAAAAGAATCTAGTTGATTTGTCTGATGTAAAAATAAATTTAAAAGGTAAAAAATAATTATTTTTTTAGCTTAAGAGTCAAATTTAACTCTTTCAATTGTTCTTCTTTAACTTCTGATGGAGCATTCATCATCAAATCTTGAGCATTTTGATTCATTGGAAACATAGTAACTTCTCTAATATTTTTTTCATTAGCGAGAAGCATTACAATTCTATCTATACCTGGTGCAATTCCACCATGTGGTGGAGCGCCAAAACTTAGTGCATTTATCATTCCACTGAATTTTTCATCAACTTGTTTTTTATCGTAACCAGCAATTGAGAAAAGTTTATACATTAATTCTGGGATATGATTTCTAATTGCTCCAGAGGAAAGTTCAATACCGTTACAAACTATATCGTATTGGTATGCTAATATTTCCAGAGGTTTTTCATAATTAAGTTTGCTCAGATCTCCTTGAGGCATTGAAAACGGGTTATGGCTAAATTTAATCTTATTATCCTGTTCGTCTTCCTCAAACATTGGATAATCAACAATCCAACAAAAAGCAAAAACATTTTCATCTATTAAACCTAAATCTTCTGCAATTTTAGTCCTAGCTAATGATGTAATTTTTTCTAAATCAGATTTTTTTCCACATGATAAAAAGACACTGTCTCCCTCCTTCGCACCAGTTTTTTTCATTATTTCTTTAATTGCATCTAAAGAAAAAAATTTTCCTATTGGACCTTTAGCAAAAAAATCTTTATCTTTTTCAATCGTAAAATAAGCTAAACCTGATGATCCCTGGTCTTTAGCCCATTTATCTATACTATCAAAAAAACTTCTAGGTCTATTTTTCGTATCTTTTGTGATAATGCATCTTGCTTTAGAACCAGATTTTATAAGTTTCTTAAAAATTTCAAATGATACGTCATCTCTTAAAAAAATTTCAGTTATATCTTGAATAACTAAGGGGTTTCTTAAATCGGGTTTATCAGTTCCATACCTTAACATACTTTCTGAAAAGGTTATTTTTGGAAATTTTTCAAATAATAATTTTTTATTTGAAAATTTTTTAAATGTATTCACTAGCAACTTTTCAACTACCTTAAACACATCATCTTGTTCAACAAATGACATTTCTAAATCTAACTGATAAAATTCCCCTGGACTTCTATCGGATCTTGCATCTTCGTCTCTAAAACATGGTGCAATTTGAAAATATTTGTCAAAACCAGAAACCATTATCATTTGTTTGAATTGTTGAGGAGCTTGCGGTAGTGCATAAAATTTACCTGGATTTAATCTACTTGGAACAAGAAAATCTCTTGCACCCTCAGGGCTTGAAGAAGTTAGAATGGGTGTTTGAAATTCTAAAAAACCTAATTTATTCATTTCTTCTCTTATGAATGAAATAATCTTAGATCTTAAAATTATATTCTCATGAATTTTCTTTCTCCTTAAATCTAAAAATCTATATTTTAATCTTATTTCTTCAGCATATTCTTGATCACTAAAAACTGGCATAGGCAACTCTTTACAAGAACCCAAAACTTTAAAACTCTCAATTTTAATTTCAATTTCACCTGTCTCAATATCTTTATTTATTGTATCCTTTGATCTATCTACAACTTCTCCATTAATTTGAACAACTGACTCTAGTTGAATCTTTTCTAATTCATTAAAATTTTTGTTATCTTTATTTATTATACATTGCGTAATTCCATAATTATCTCTTAAATCAACGAACAAAATATTTCCATGATCTCGTTTTTTATTTATCCAACCTGATAGATTTATTTTTTTTCCAATATCCTCTTTTCTGAGTTGATTGCAATTATGAGATCTGTACCTGTTCAATTATTCTCCCAAAACTTCTTTGATAATTTTTAAATCTATTGATTTTCTTTTTTTTAAACTCATTTGATCAATTTTATATATGAAATCAAATATTTTGTCATATGATCTATCAATTCTTTTTGTTATATAATTTAATAACTTATTATCCAAAGAGATTTGTCGATCTGATAAGTTTTTGATAACCAAAGCAAAGACTAAATCATCATCCGGTTTTTCTATATTGAATAAAAGAAAATTATTTAACCTCGAGTTTAAATCAGTCAATTCAAATTTTAAATTAACAATTGGTTTTTTTGTAGTAACAATCAAAAACTTATTGTCTTGATCAATAATATTTAATAGTGCAAAAAACAATTTTTCATCAACATTATTATCTAAATTTTCTAGAATTATATTTTTATGATCTTTAATACTTTTTAAATTTTCGTTTGTGAAATCCTCTTTCTCAAATTGAATACCCTTAAATTTTTTTAAAAAAATATTTATTAAATGAGTTTTGCCGGAAAACTTTTCACCACTTATATTTAAAAAATTCTTTTCCCAATTTGGCCAATTATCAAACAAATTTAAGATATGACGATTACTTTTTGAAATAAAAAAATTATCGTTTTCAAAATTTAATCTTTGATCAAACTTTATTATTTGTTGTTTATCGTCTATCATTTTAAGATCCATAATTTATTTTGAGTATCAAAATTATAATTATGACTACTCATCATTTTTAAAAAAACAGTTGCAGTGCCATTAAAAGTTAACTTATAATAAACAAAATTTTTATCAATTTTATAAATAAAAAAATCATAAACAAGATCAGTCTCTCTTAGTTTTTTTTCAAAATCAGAAATTTTTTCAGACTCTAAACTTTGAACTTTAATATTTATGGGAAGTTTAATTGAGGTATTAATTAAATTAAAGTTCTTCCAATAATCCTCATAAATTACTTTTAAATCCTCAATTAAATTTTTTATATTATCATTTTTCTTTATATCTAAATTTGAAAATGATTTATTTTTTAAAATTATCTGATTATTTACATTAATCCTTGATAAAATTCTTAATTCATTATTATTCTTGAAAATTAAAGCAATAATATAATCTTCTAAAGAATATTTTGAAAAAACCTCTTTAAATTCATACTTTTCAATGTTTTCAAAATTATTTTTAATTAAATTAATATCCTCAAGATCTTCAGTTGGTAAAATATATTCAATTAAGTCAGAGTTTTTTTTATTTTCGTTCCACTGACTTAAAATATCATTTTTGTAGAAAATAAATAATTCATTCGTATTTTCGTCTATAATAACTGGAATAAATAAAAATTTTTTTTTAATAGCTGCTGAGGGAAAAATATTTTTTTTTTCAAGAAATCTATAGATTGCTTTTTTATTGAACGAAACGTCTAAATTCATAGAATAAACTTCATCAATAAATTTTTCTTTTTTTATTGAAAAAGAGTCAATCATCCCCTTAATTTGATTTATCTCAATTTGATTTATCTTTTTTTGATCTTTAGAATTTAAAATTGAAAACATTAATTCGGAAAAAGCTTTATCAAAACCATCGTCGATTACTTTATTTTTATTAAAATTTAACTCAAAGGGTCTTGATATTTCTATATTCTCAATATCGAATGCCATGCTTTGAAATTTAGCTGTGGAAAAAAAAAATAAAGTTAGAGATAGTAATATAAAAATTTTATATAAGATTTTTAAATATATATTTTTAATACCTGTCATACTATATAGTAATGAAAAAAAATTTATTTACATATAAAAAAAGTGGAGTTGATATTAGTGCTGCTGATAAATTTATTAAGTACATTTCTAAAATATCATCAAAAAATAACGGCAAAAAAAAGTTAAGCAGTATTGGGGGATTTGGATCATTAACAAATCTTCCTAAAAATTTAAAAAACCCAAAAATTGTTGCATGTACTGATGGTGTTGGGACAAAAATTGAGATTGCAAACCAACTTAATAAATTTGACACAATAGGAATTGATCTTGTTGCGATGAGTGTAAATGATCTTATCGTGCAAGGTGCCAAACCACTTTTTTTTCTTGATTATATCTCAATAAATAAAATTAATTTATCAAAATTAAAGTCAATAATAAAAGGGATTGTCAAAGGTTGTGTTATATCAAATTGTGAATTAGTTGGTGGTGAAACGGCAGAAATGCCAGGAACATATGAAAAAGGTAAATTTGATATTGCGGGTTTTGCAGTAGGACTAGTTGATGAAAGCAAGATACTAAAAAAAAACAAAATAAAAAATAATGATTTAATTTTAGCAGTTCCATCAAGTGGTTTACATTCAAATGGATATTCTTTGGTAAGAAGTATTATTGCTAAGAAAAAAATTAATATTAAAAAAAATAGATATTTGGAAAAAGAATTAATCAAACCAACAAAAATTTACGTCAAAGAAATTTTAAGTTTAATCAATAAAAATCTTATAAATGGATGTGCAAACATTACAGGTGGTGGTTTACCTGGAAATATCGGAAGAGTAATTCCTAATGGGTATTGTGCCAGTATAAATTTAAATAATATTAAACCACTTAAGATTTTTAAATGGTTAAAAAAAAATAATATTAAAGATAAAGAAATGTTAAAAACATTTAATTGTGGTGTTGGCTTCTGTTTAATAATTAAACCAAAAAATCAAAAAAAAATTACTAATTACTTTCCAAAAAACTTTAAACCATATTTAATTGGTAGAATAGTTAAAAAACCATATAAGGTGAAACTAAATGGTAAAATCAATTGGAAATAAAAAAATTAAAACAGCTGTTTTTATTTCAGGAAAAGGCACTAATTTAAAAAATTTAATCAAATTTTCTAAATTAAAAAAATCACCAATAGAAATTTGTTTAGTATTTTCAAATAATAGATTAGCCAAAGGACTAAATTATGCAAAAAAAAATTTAATTAAAAAAAAAATTTACAATTTTACAAACAAAAAAAAAGCTGAATTTCTCATTCTTAAAGATTTAAAAAAAAATAGAATAGATCTAATTTGCTTAGCTGGTTTTATGAAAATCTTATCACCTGATTTTATTAAGAAATTTAAGGGTAAAATACTAAATATTCATCCATCACTTCTTCCGAAATATAAAGGGTTAAACACGCACGCACGTGCAATTAAAAATAAAGACAAATACTCAGGTTGTACTGTTCACTTGGTAAATGCGAAGTTAGATTCTGGGAAAATAATTCTTCAAAAAAAAATAAAGATATTTAAAAAAGATACAGTTTATAAATTAAAAAAAAGAGTTCAGAAACAAGAATATAAATTGTACCCAAAAGCTATAAGTAAATTATACTTTAATCTTTGAAAAAAAAATCAATTTCTTTTTTTGCATTTTCAACACTGTCTGAGCCGTGAACAGAATTTTTATCAATTGAAATTCCATATTTTTTTCTTATTGTGCCTTCATCAGCATCTTTTGGATTTGTTGCACCCATTAAATTTCTATTTTCCTTAATAGCATTTTCTTTCTCAATGATCATTACTACTATTGGTCCTGATGAAAGGTAAGTGCATAAATCATTATAAAATGGCTTGGTCTGATGCACTTGATAAAAAAGCTCTGCTTCAGTTTTTTCTATTTGAATTTTTTTTTCTTTTATAATTTTAAAACCTTTTTCTAAAAACATTTGTTTTATTTCATCTTCCAAATGTCTTTCAACAGCATCTGGTTTTATTATTGACAGAGTTTGTTCCATATTATTCGTAATTGTCCTCTATTAGTTGATTTAATAATCTTACACCATAACCTGTTGCTCCACCTGAATTTAACGCACCACCATATTTTGAAAACGCCATCCCAGCGATATCTAAATGAGCCCAAGGTGTTTTATTAAGAATAAATCTCTGTAAAAATTGTGCTGCTGTTGTAGATCCTGCGCCCCCAACATAATTTATATTTTGCATGTCAGCATTTTTAGAGTCAATAAGTTTATCAAAATTTTTATGTAATGGCATTCTCCATAACTTTTCTTGAACTTTTTCACCTGCATCTAATAATTGTTTAGATAATTTATCATCATTAGAAAACAGTCCAGCATACTCTGAACCTAAAGAAACTATAATCGCTCCAGTTAAAGTTGCTAAATCAATAATAAATTTTGGTTTAAATTTTTTTTCAGTAAATGTTAATGCGTCAGCTAAAACTAGTCTACCCTCTGCATCAGTATTTAAAATTTCAATAGTTTTTCCACTATAAGATTTTACAATATCTCCAGGTCTTTGAGCATTTCCACTAACCATATTTTCCACAAGCCCTACAACACCAACTGCATTAACTTTTGCTTTTCTTAGTGCAAGATTTTTCATTAATCCAACAACGGCAGCAGAGCCTGCCATATCATAAGTCATATCTTCCATAAACTTAGCTGGTTTTAGAGAATAACCACCCGTATCAAAGCATACTCCTTTTCCCACGAAAGCCAGAGGTGCAGTTTTATTTTTTGCACCATTCCACTCAATTGTAACAAGATATGAACCTCTAATACTTCCTTGACCCACACCCAATAACGCATTCATTCCTAATTTTTTTAATTTTTTCTCATCATAAATATTTATTTTTAAACCATTTTTTTTTAAGGAATTAATTCTTTTTGCATATTCATCTGGATGTAAAACATTGCCCGGTTCTGAAACTAAATCTCTTGTATAGAATGTACCCTCTTCAAGAGCTTTAAACTTTATCTGATCAGAATTAGATGTCTTATTGTTTGATCCAATCACATTTACCAAAACATTTCTCCTCTTCTTTTTTGATTTATATAAATTAAATTCATATGACTTTAATTTCAAACCATGTAAAAAATGACCCAAAAAATTTTTAGCTTTAATAACAATAGTTTCGGAATGAACAAAATAATCATTTTTTTTTTCATAATTTATATGTTTATGAAATTTTGCGCCTAAATTTTCTATATCTGATGCTGTTATATCTTTTTTAACAGACACTAAAAATATCGACTTTTTTGAGTTAATTTCAAAAACAAGGATGTCTTGTTTTAAATCATTGGTTTTTAGCAGTTCAAATATATAATTGTACTCAGTATTTGAAATGAACTTTTTTAAACTATTAATATTGAATTTTTCCTCAACAAAAAGCACTAAGTTAGCTGCTGGGTTTTTGGAACCTTTATTTTTATAATTAATTTGAATAGACATAAATTTTAAATACACTCTATACGTGTTTCTGGTATATATGTTCAATATTATAAAATATCAATGAAAAAAATACTATTTAGAAAAATTTTAAACGATTGTTTAATTTTCTTTTTTATCTCTCTAATCTGTTCAAGTCTTATAGTATGGGTTTTTCAAGCAGTTAACTTTTTAGATATTATGATTGAAGATGGCAGAGATTATGCCATTTATATTAATTATACATTATTAAACTTTCCAAAAATAATTTCAAAAATTTTACCTTTTGCTTTATTTTTCAGCTTTTCATATGTCATTACAAAGTATGAGTTGAATAATGAAATGATAATTTTTTGGAATTTCGGAATTAATAAAGTTCAATTAATAAATTTTTTTTTAAAAATTTCTCTTTTATTAATGATTTTTCAAATAATTTTTACCTCTTTGTTAGTTCCAAGATCACAAGAATTATCTAGATCTTTGATGAAAAATTCAAATATAGATTTTTTTGAAAGTTTTATAAAACCAAAAAAATTCAATGATTCCATTAGAGATTTTACAATTTTTGTTGGTAATAAAACTGATGATGGATTACTTGAAAATATTTATCTTAAAAAAGATATGAGAGATGATTCTTTTCAAATTACAATTTCCAAAAATGGAAAATTTGTTCAAAAAGGTAATGCCAAATTTTTAGAATTATACAACGGACAAACAATAAGTGGCTCTAAGAACAATATCTCGAATTTCAATTTTTCTAAATCTGACTTTAGTCTATCTAATTTAAAAGCTGATGTCGTAACACTTAACAAATTACAGGAAACATCAACATTATTACTAACTAGATGTGTTGCTCAATTAAATAATTTTAAATTCAAGTTTCTAAATACCTCTGAAAAAATTAATATGCATAACTGTGAAACGAGTGGGTTAGGAAATATTTATAAAGAATTGTACAAAAGATTTATTATACCATTCTATATTCCAATACTTATTTTGATTTCATTGTTGTTGATTTTATACTCTAAAGAAAATATTAATTATTTTAAATACAGAACTTTAATTTTTTTCGGTGGTTTTATAACAATCGTTTTTTCAGAAACTACTTTAAAATTTATGCAGGATACTTTAATAGGAAACATTCAATTGATATTAATACCTATAATAGGATTTTCAATAATATACATTTATACTTTGAGTAAATTAAAAAAAAACAAATTACAACATAATGAATTATAATGAAAACGTATATTAAATATCTGATTTATAATTTTCTAAAATCTTTTTTATTTGTTTTTTTTATTATTTTTTGTCTAATTATTATCTTAAACGTCTTAAGTGAAATTGAATATTTTAAAAATTACAATGTTGAAACATATTTTCCAATTTATATTTCAATATTAAATTCCGCGGATTTAATATTTGAAATGTATCCATTTATTTTTTTACTCTCTACCCAAATTTTTTTTATTTATTTAATTAATGATAATCAAATTCAAATTTTTAAGTATTCAGGATTGCAAAATTCTAAGATAATAAATATAGTTAGTGTCTTATCGTTGATAATGGGGATAATCATAATAACTGTATTCTACAGTTTTTCCTCAAATTTAAAGAACCTATATTTGGAGTTAAAAAATAAATATACAAGTGATAGTGAATATTTGGCTGTAATTACTAAAAACGGTTTATGGATTAAAGATATAGACAATGGAAATATTAAAATTATAAATGCATCTAAAATTGATGGTAATACTTTGAATGATGTATTTATAAGTGAATTTGATCAAAATTATAATTTAACTAGGAACATAATGAGTAAAAAGGTAGATGTTTCTAGAAAAAATTGGATATTAATCGAGGGTAAAATTTACGAAAAAAATAATTCACAAAAATTCGAGAAATATGATTTTTTTTCAAATTTTGACATAAAAAAAATTAACGATTTATATTCAGACTTATCATCGCTCTCAATTTTAGAGCTTTTTGATCTAAGAAAAAATTATAAACAAATCAATTACTCAACGATTGAAGTTGATCTTCAAATACATAAGCTATTATCCTACCCATTTTATTTTACACTAATGACAATTTTTGCATCGTTAATCATGTTTAGTACAAAAGGATTAAATAATAATACTCTTAAAATTTTAGTTGGACTGTTTTTTTCTGTTATTGTTTACTATGTTAATAATTTTTTTTATGTTTTGGGAAAAACAGAAAAAATGCCAATGATAGTCTCTGTTTGGCTACCCTTAATTATGTTGTCAATGATTAATCTAAGCATGATAAGGAAAGTTAATCAAAAATGAAAACGAAAATTTTAAAAATAATTTTTTTCTACTTTTTAATATTTGTTAATCAAGCTAATGCTATTGATCAATTTGATTTTGATGTAACTGAAGCAGAAATATTGGATGATGGAAATATTTTTAAAGGTACTAAAGGGGGAACTGCTACTTCAGCTGATGGTTTAACAATAACAGCAGATAATTTCGAATATAATAAAGAATTGAATATTCTTAGTGCTTTTGGGAAAGTTCAAATTAAGGATACACCTAATGACCAAATAATTTTTTCTGATAAAATTATTTATATTAGGAACGAGGAAAAGGTAATCACAAAAGGTGAAACAAAAGCAATAATTGATTCAAATTACAATTTTTTATCAAGAGATGTAACATTTTTAAGAGGTAAAATGATTTTATCTTCAGAAAATAAATCTACTTTAACTGATAAAAATTTAAATTTTTATGAATTTAAAAATTTTGAATATCTTATTGATAAAAAAATTCTTAAAGCAAATAATTTAAGGATAACCACAAATTATTCTAAGTCTGAAGATCAAAGAGATATTTATGAATTTGAAAGTGGTTTTTTTAATCTTGAAAATAAGAATTTCATTGCCAAAGATACTAAAATTAATGTTAAAAAAAATATTTTTGATAATACTGATAATGATCCAAGGATTCAGGGTGTTTCATCAAAAAAAGAAGGTGATATTACAGTTATTAATAAGGCTGCTTTTACAAGTTGTAAGATAAGAAAAGATGATGATTGTCCTCCATGGAGTATTAATGCACAAAAGATTACTCATGATAACAAAAAAAAGCAGCTTATATACAAAAATGCGTTATTAAAAATATATGATATCCCGGTATTATATTTCCCAAAGTTTTTTCATCCAGATCCATCTGTTAAAAGGCAAAGTGGTCTACTTCAACCTAGATTAAATAACTCACAAACTTTAGGGTCTTCTTTTTTATTACCATATTTTCATGTTCTATCAGAAAGTAAGGATATAACTTTTAAACCCACAATATTTGATAGTGATATTTACATGTTTCAAAATGAATATAGATCAGAAAAAAAAGACTCTTCTTTTATAATTGATCTAAGTCATACTGCTGGCTATAAATCATCTAAAGATAATAAGAAAAAAAGTATAGCTCATATATTTTCAAATTTTAAAATAAATCTTGGTTTAGATAAGTTCAATGAGAGCAAATTAGAAGTTTCTCTCGAAAAAGTTACAAATGATACTTATTTGAAAGTTTTTGAGTCAAGTTTAATTGACATTGATAAAAGAATTAAACCATCAAGTCAAAGTCAGTTAGCATCGAATTTCAAATTAGACTTGAGTCATGATAAATTTAATTTTGAAACTGGAATGTCCTCTTATGAAACTCTTGGAGGATTAAATAGCGATAAATATCAATATATCTTGCCGTATTATGAGCTTGATATTCCGCAATTAAAAACTAATGAATATGGAAAATATAGTTTTTCATCAAGTGGAAGTAATAATCTTAAAAATACAAATAATTTAAGTTCTTCAATAACAAACAATCTAAATTTTATAACAAAAGATTTTATTTCTTTTAATGGAATAATAAATAAGTTTGGAATTTATTTTAGAAATACCAACAAAGTAGGAAAAAAAGTTTCTACTTTAAAAAACAATCCACAAATTGATTTAATGAATATATTGAATTTTGAAAGTAGTTACCCTTTGATAAAAATTGATGATGATTATTATAATTCATTTATCCCTAAATTATCTTTCAGAATAAATCCAACAGATATGAAAAACTATAAAAATGAGGATAGAAAAATAAATACAGGTAATATTTTTTCTATCAACAGATTGGGTTTAGATGATACATTTGAGGAAGGGCAATCACTTACGCTTGGTTTTGATTTTAAAAAAGAGTCATTAAATGACATTAATAAATTTTTTAAATTTACAATAGCATCAGTTTTAAGAGATACAAATGAAGAATCCATACCATCTAACAGTACCTTAGGTCAAAAAAGTTCAAATATTTTTGGAGCTTCCAATTTTAATTTTTCAAAATATTTTAATTTGG
>FUFK010051099.1_pt1 | contig 33267 bp, 32 predicted proteins | sample 1021851 | NCBI WGS metagenome assembly FUFK01 (sample SAMEA51879418, study PRJEB19060) | metagenome | reverse complement strand
GTGAGCGAGGACGAACGCGTGCGCTGTGGTGCCGCCGGTGGGGATGCCGTGACGCCGACCGGCCTCGAGGTTGGACGTNNTGCCATCAGAACCCGCCGACGAACCCGGCGCGAGCAGCGGCNACGGCGGACTCGGGATCGGTGCGGCGCGAGCCGCCCTCGATCAAGAGGCGGCCGCCGGCGGCATCGGCCATGCGGGCCGCAGCCGAGGCNACGGCNCAATCGTGNTTGAGCACCGAGAGCATCACCGTCTCGAGCANGACGCACTCGGCGAAGCTTCCGGTCACGGTCAGAACCGGCGAGTACGGGAAGAACAGTTCGCCCTCGGCGTAGCCGGTGATNTCGCCGCTGAATCGNTATTCCCGCAGCCAGTCGGTCATCTCGCCGTCGGTGACGACCCCGGCCCGNACGAGATGGTCGATCGTAGCGTCGTCGAAGCGGAAGCGGCTGACGGCGTCGAGCACGCGATCGATGCCGGCGACGACGCCGTACGCACGACCGGCCGGAAGTCGGCGGGCGAAGACCTCGAACACGGCTCGTCGATGGGCGACACCGGATTCCAGTGCCGAGGCGACCATCGTGAGTTCGTAGTGATCGGTCAGCAGCGCCGACGTGGGCGGTTCCACGTCTTCACCCTAACGGGACCCCACCATGACCCCGGCGTCGTTTGTGCTCTTGTGATCGTTCGGCGGCCGGGCCGGTCAGAACGCCCCGCCGAGGGGTACGTTTCTTTTCCTGATGAATGCTCCCAGCCCGTTCATGGTGATGCACTCGATGACGGCCGACCGGTCCGTGCTCGATGGCAAGGAACTCACCAAGCAGACCCGCCGGCGTGTCATGTCGTTCGCCCGGCCCTACCGGGCCTCGATCGTCGGCTTCCTCGGAACGATCATCGCCTCGACCTTCCTCGGCCTGCTGCCCCCACTGTTGATCCGGGAGATCTTCGACGATGCCATCCTCGACGGCGACGGCGGCTACCTCAACATCCTCTTCCTCTTCATGATCGCCGCTGCGCTCGGCGAAGCGGTGCTCGGACTCGTTGAGCGCTACCTGTCGAGCCGGATCGGTGAGGGCCTGATCTACGACCTGCGGGTGAAGCTCTTCGACCACGTCCAGCGGATGCCGATCGCCTTCTTCACGCGCACCCAGACCGGCACGCTCATCAGCCGGTTGAACAATGACGTCATCGGTGCCCANCGGGCCTTCACCGGCACGCTCGGCACGGTGGTCGGGAANGCCATCACGCTCGGCGGCACCCTCATCGCGATGCTGCTGCTCGAGTGGAAGCTCACCCTGCTCGCCATTGCGATTCTCCCGATCTTCGTGATCCCCGCCCGCCGCGTGGGTGCCGGTCTGAGCGACATCACCCGCGAGGGGATGAACCTCAATGCGTCGATGAACAACACGATGACCGAGCGCTTCAACGTTTCCGGCGCGCTCCTGGTCAAGCTGTTCGGCCGGCATCGCCGCGAGGCTGTCGACTTCGGCGACCGCGCCGGTCGGGTCCGCGACATCGGTGTGAAGTCGGCGATGTACTCCCGAGTCTTCATCGCTGCGCTCACCCTGGTCGGCGCCATCGGCACCGCTCTCGTCTACTGGTGGGGTGGCCATCAGGTCATCGATGGCGGCATCACGCCCGGCACGCTTGTCGCGCTCGGTCTCTACACCGTGCGGATCTACATCCCGCTCACGTCGCTTTCGAACGCCCGCGTCGACATCATGACGGCCTTCGTGTCGTTCGAGCGGGTGTTCGAAGTCCTCGACACACCCAACGCCATCGAGGACGCCGACGATGCCGTCGAGTTGCCGACGAGCACTCGCGGTGCGATCCGGTTCCAGAATGTCGTATTCCGGTATCCCGATCCGGTGCCCGGAACTCCAGCGTCGCTTGGTGGGGGCGAAACGACCGCATCAGCCGACGACGTGCTGCGGGGGATCGATGTCGACATCGCACCCGGTCAGATGGTGGCGATCGTCGGGCCATCCGGTGCCGGCAAGACCACCATGACGTCNCTCGTGCCCCGCCTCTACGACATCACCTCGGGGGCGATCACGATCGACGCCCTTGATATTCGGGCGGTCACCCAGGACTCGCTGCGCCAGTCGATCGGTGTCGTCAGCCAGGATCCGCATCTCTTCCACGAGAAGGTCAGTGAGAACCTTCGGTACGCCCGACCCGACGCAACCGACAACGAACTGGTCGCCGCATGCGAAGCGGCACGCATCCATCACGTGATCGCCGAACTGCCCGAGGGGTACGACACCGTCGTCGGCGAGCGCGGCTACCGACTGTCCGGTGGCGAGAAGCAGCGGCTCGCCATTGCCCGCATGCTGCTGAAGGATCCGGCGATCGTGATCCTCGATGAGGCGACGAGTCATCTCGACACCGAAAACGAGGCCCATGTGCAGGAGGCACTCGCCGAGGCGCTCCGTGGGCGCACCTCGCTCGTGATCGCCCACCGTCTGTCGACGATCACCGACGCCGATCAGATCCTCGTCCTCGACGACGGTCGCATCGTCGAACGGGGCACCCACGACGAATTGCGTCACGCCGGCGGCCTGTACGAGGAGCTCTACGAGACCCTCGTCCGCGCCGAGCACACCTGAGCGGCTACGAGCTCGCTGCGCCGGCCGGGCGGACGTGCAGACCGCGAGTCGCCGCCATGAACGGCGACCGCATCAACACGAGNGCCNCCAGCGCCGAACCGGCGACGACNANNTACATGCCGTCGTAGCCGACCGATTCGGCCACGAATCCGAGTGCGAGCGTGCCGGCGGAGTTGGCGAGGTCACCGAAGGTGGTCACCGTGGCGACGGCGCGCGACCGTTCGGCGTCGGTTGCCGAGTCGACGGCGATGAGGATCAGGAGCGGTACGTTCCACGCCATGCCGACCGCGATCACGAAGGCGGCCACGTACAACTGGGGCACCCCGTCGGCGGTGGCCAGGAGAAGGGCCCCCGCAACGACCGTGCCGTGGGCGAAGGTTGCGAGTGCCCGTCGCGGAACCCGCATGAACACCTTGGCGGACGCAACCCGCATCGCCATCACGGTCAACGAGTAGGTCAGGAGGAGCCAGCGGGCATCATCGATGTCGAANTCCTCGGCGTANTCGGCGATGAAGGCGTTGAACCCCATGAAGCCGACGAAGACGAGCAGGTTCACGATCCCGATCCGCACGGCCGCCGGGTGGAACAGGTCGCTCACGGACGCCGCGGGCACGGCATCGGCAGGTCGGGTCTCGGGCAGGGCGAGGCTGACGATCGTGCTCGAACCGGCGAAGGCGGCCGAGACCGCAAAGGCCCAGACGAAGCCGTGGGCCTGCATCACCATCTCGCCGACAACCTGCCCGACCGCGAACCCAACAAGAACCGTGGTGGAGAAGAGCGCGAAGACACGATCTCGGTGTTCGGGATTCGGGAGTTCGGTCGCCACGGTCGCCTGGGACAGGTACATCGCCGAACTCGCCGCGCCTGTGAGCACTCGGACGACCAGCAACACCCAGAGTTCCCCCGTGTCGGCTGCGGGCACGTGCAACAACTGCAGCACGGCAACACCGAGCGAACCGCCGAGCATGACCGGACGACGACCGACACGGTCGAGGAGCCAACCGGCGACGGGCCGGACCAGCAGCATGCCGATGGCGAACACACCGAACGCCAGGCCGATGTCAGCCTGTGAACCGCCGAGTTTCTGCTCGACGAGACGCGGCAGCACCGGAAAGGAGAGCCCGCCGACACTGAAGTAGAGCGCCGTCGCCGCGAAAACGGCGAGCACCCTCGGGGTGTAGACACGATCGACCACGCCGGGGGACGCCACCGGCCGCACGGTACCGGTCAGACCGCAACCGCACGCCATCCTCGGCCCCCTACGATGCCCGAGTGGCCTACGCCGGCGTCTCCCCCAGCGCACTTCCGACGACGCTGTCGTATCGACTGTGGGGTCGGCTTTTCCGCCTGGTCAGCCGGCTCCTGAGTCGGGTCACGTGCGACCCGCTTCCGGATCTCGGGGGCCGTCCGGTTGTCTTCGTCGCCAACCACACCAGCTTCTCCGACGTCTTCTACGCCGTCGCCGTGCTGAGCGACTGGCGCTACCCGGCTCGCTGTCTCGTCCGGTACTCGTACTTCAGGCCGGCCATCGTCGGTCGTTGGCTGCGCACCTTGTTGTGCGTCCCCGCCGGCGGTGGCTGCACCGACGCCGTGACCGACGGGGTCAAGATCCTCAAGGCCGGTTGGCCCATCGCCGTGATGGTCGAGGGCCGCATCGTCCCGCCTGGACAGCGAGCCGCAGACGGCATGGGTGAGTTCCGCGACGGGTTCATCGCGATCGCCCGCAAGGCCGACGCCGCCATCGTGCCGATCACGCTGCACAACGCCGATCGGGTCTGGCCGAGCGGTTCGTGGCCTCGCCTGCCGTTCCGGGGACGCCCGAAGGTGACCGTCAAGGTCGGCACGCCATTTGCCACCGACGGACTGGTCGACAGCGAGGTCATGGCGGAGGCCCGCGGCCAGATGGCGGATATGCTCGCCACTTCGTAACGTCGTCGCTCGTGGGGAACGACCGACGACCGAACCAGCTGCTCATCGTCAGCGACGAGGAACGCCGCAACGACTGGCTGCGCGGCAAGCTCGAGCTGCCCGCCCATCAGCGGCTGATGGACGACGGACTGACCTTCAACCGGTATTACACGCACGCGTCGCCGTGTTCGCCGAGCCGAGCATCGCTGTACACCGGCAGCTATGTCGCCCAGCACGGGGTGGCGAACAATGTGTCGTTCCCGACCCACACGGCGCTCGATCCGGACATCCCGACGGTCGGCTCGCTCCTCAACGAGCAGGGGTACTACTCGGCGTACCTCGGCAAGTTCCATCTCACCCACGACGAGATCCCCGACATGGAGTCGTTCGGGTACCGGGACTTCCGCGGCAACGACATGCACTACACCGGTTCGGCGTGGAGCGGTCGCTTCTTCGATCCGATCATCGCCGGCGATGCGATCGACTGGCTGCGTGAGCACGGCACCCGCGACGAGCCCTGGCACCTCACCGTCGCCCTGGTGAACCCGCACGACATCATGTGGTTCCCAATCGACCACCCGTCGTTCCAGGATGAGCACCCCGACATGAAGAAGGTGTTCGACTTCATGAAGGAGCTCCGTCTGAAAGACGTGCCGGTCGAGGCGATGCCCGAGGACTACGACGAGCTGTTCGACGTCCTGCCCGAGAACTTCCACGACGATCTCCACACCAAGCCCGAGATCCAGCGAGCGTGGCGTCAGGTGCGCAACACCGAGCACATGGTTGGGTTCATGGATCTCAACGACGAAAGATCGTGGCTGCGCCAGCTCGACTACTACGCCTACCTGCATGCCGAGCTCGACCGGAACCTGCAGGGCATCCTCGACGTGCTCGACGAGCTGGGCATCTACGACGACACCGTCATCGCCTACACCTCCGATCACGGTGACGCCTGCGGCAGCCACGGGCTCCGGGCGAAGCTGCCGTGCGTCTACGAAGAGGTGATGGGCGTGCCCCTGATCATGAAGGTGCCGGGCGTGACCCAGGCCGGCACCGAAACCGACGCCCTCGCCACCCATGTCGACCTGGCCACGACCCTGTGTGCCCTCGGCGGCGTCGACATCGATGACGCACCCACACTGTTGGGGGTCGACCTCTCCCCCGCCCTCGCCGATCCGTCGGCGTCGCCGCGGGACTATGTCCTCTTCTCCCAGGACGCCGCCCAGTCCGACCTAATCGCCAATACCCGCTACGCCGTTCGTGGCTTCTTCGATGGCGAGACGAAGTACGCCCGCTACTACGGCATCGGCGGCGGTGTCGACCGGGCTGGCAACGTCGACGAACGTCCCAAACTGTTCGGCGAGGACGCAGCCTTCGAAGACCATGACCACGAGTGGTATGAGCCCGCCGACGATCCTCACGAGTTGATCAACCTTGCGAACGACGTCGGGCGAAAGGGCGAGCTGCGCGAGCACTTCAACCGGCTGCTCGAGATCGAGCTCGCCGAACTCGGCGACAAGGCCGGACATCAGGGACCGTCGTGAGCATCTGGTCTGGCGAAGCGCCGGTTCCGGTCGTGTTCCTGCACGGCTTCGCCACGTCGACGCAGATGACGTGGGTCGAGCCGGGGTGGTTCGATCTCGTGAAAGAGGGCGGACGTCGGCCGCTCGGTTACGACCTCCTCGGGCACGGCGACGCCGACACCCCCGACGACATCGAGGCCTACAAGGATCTCGTCACGCCCGTTGTCGAGCAGTTGCCGTTCACGCCGGACGAAGGGCGCCAGATCGACATCGTCGGCTACTCGCTCGGGGCGCGCACGGCGCTCGACCTCACCCTGCGCCATCCACAACTGGTGCGTCGGCTGGTGCTGGGTGGCATCGGCCGCAACGTCGTCGCTGGGCCCGCAATGGGAGCCGGTGAGGATCGTGCCGCCGCCGACTACCGCTTCGAGGGCCTGTTCCGCACCGCTGGGGCTGAGCGGGCTGAGATCCTCAAGAAGGTCGGTGAGGCGCAGTCACAGCGCGACGACCGTCACTTCACCGCCGATCAGCTCGGGACGGTCACGCAGCCAGCCCTTCTCGTGATCGGCACGGAGGATTTCGCTGGTCCGCCCGGTCCGCTCGCTGACCTGCTTCCGAACGTCACGGTGAAGGAGCTGCCCGGCGTCGATCACTTTTCGCTGCCGAAGCAGTTCGGCTTCATCGACGCCGCCCTCGACTTCCTCGACTGCGTGCCGAGTTGGTAGCTGCCATCGGCGGCACGGCGGGCCGGGCCGGATGACAGTGTCAGCTCCGGCGCAGGTCCTTCCAGGGTGTTTCCCGACGCTCGGCCTCGTCGGGTTCGCGCGGTAGGCCGAGGACACGCTCTCCAATCGAGTTGCGGAGCACCTCGTCGGTGCCACCGGCGATCGACTGGGCCGGGGTGAACATCGCGTACCGATGAAAGAGGCCGCCGTCGGGGACGTCGTCGCCCCACAACATGCCGGCCGCACCGAGCGCCTCGAGCCCGATGTCGCGGACATTGCGTCCCGTCTCGGTGCCCGTGATCTTGAGGCCGGCGATCTCGGGTCCGGGTTGACCGGTTGCCTTCATGTTCGCGGCGCCGCGACGTCCAGTCAGCCCGACGACCGTGCGGTCGACGTGAAGCCGAGCGAGACGATCGCGTAGGACCGGATCACGAGAGCGCTTCAGGCCGGAAGCGAGAGCTCCGTCGAAGACCTCACCGGCGCGACCGCTCATCGCGATCGAGAAACCGTCGGCGGCCGCCTTCTCGCGTTCGGCGTGCTCGCCCACTGGCACCGTGAGGTCGGCTTCGTAGAATGCGGCGGTGTCGCCGAGGCCGGCGTTGCCGGGGTCGCGTTCGAACGACAGCGTCGTCATGGCGACGCGCCAGCCGTCGCCCTCATCACCGACCCGGTCCGAGTCGTGCACACGGGCGTCGTCAAAGAACACCTCGTTGAAGGCCGCATCCCCGGTCATTTCTCGCAGCGGCCGCACATCGACACCGGGCTGGGTCATGTCGATGAGGAAGTAGGTCACACCGCGGTGCTTCGGTGCATCGGGATCGGTGCGGGCGATCAGAATCCCGTACTTCGCATAGTGGGCGCCCGAGTTCCAGACCTTCTGCCCGGTGACGGTCCACTCATCGCCATCCTTCACCGCGCGGGTACCAAGTGAGGCCATGTCAGAGCCAGCGGTCGGTTCGGAGAAGAGCTGGCACCACGGAGTCGTGCCGTCGACGATGCCCGGGAGGTAGCACTGCTGCTGCTCGGGCGTGCCCATCACCAGCAAGGTCGGCGCGACGAGGAAGGTGGCGACGCCGTTCGGCGGCCCGTAGGCGCCGACGGCACGGCGAGCCTCATGGACGGCCTTGGCATCACGACCCGACAGGCCGCGACCGCCGAAACCCTCGGGCCACTGGGGGAAGGCGAAGCCCGNGTCGGCGAGGAGGCGCCACCAGTCGCCCAGCGGCATCGCTGGATCCCAGTGATGCTGGAACCATTCGGTCGCCTCGGTCGTGATGTCGGTCATGTCCATCCCGCTCCAGCTTGTCAGGAGCGCCTCTCGGCTCGCCAGCGGCGCGCTGCCCTCCTGTCTGGACCCGGTGCGGCAACCCGCAACCGCAACGTTCACTGTGTGACGTCGGTCGGCCATCTGGCAGTCTGAGAATGAAAGGAGATCCGATGGATCACGCTGCACTTGCTCGACCCCATGACCCCACCGACTACGTCGTCCCCACCCTCGGCGGCTCAGGGCCGAAGGCTGCCCAGGTGCCGAAGGAGGTCACCGGTCCCAATGCTTCGTGGAACGTCTGGCCGTCGCGCATCCTCGATGGGTGCCACGAGCCCCTCGTCGACGGGGCCGCCGATCTGCGTGGTGTCTGGGAGTGCTACGAGGGCCCGATGAAGGGGCACGTCGAGCGGATCGAACAGGCGGGGAACCGCATCACGATCACCACCGGCGGTCTGGTCCATGACATGTTCTGCGACGGCACGCTCGAGAACGGCGTCAATGACACGGCCGGCATCGGTGGCCGCAGAATCCGGGTCGCGGCTCGGTGGAAGAACGGCGTGCACAAGCTCCGGCCGTGGAACACCGTCGTGGCGGTCACCCGCCGCCTCGACGCCGAGAATGGCGACATGATCTGGCGCTACGGCCGCCGGGTCAACCGCCTCCGGCGGCTGACCGAGCCACCGTTCGATCACCCGGCGACCCGTGCCGCNGCNGAAGCGGCCGGCACGCTNCCGGANTGANCAACGTGNTCAGTCGAANACGATCACGCCTCGCCCGACGCCNCCNGTCAACATCGCATCACAGGCNTCGTTGATCTCGTCGAGGCGATAACGCTCGGTCACCAAACGATCGATCGGCAACCGTCCATCGAGATACCGCTGGGCATAGTCGACGAAATCGCGGGTCGTGTCGGCAGAGCCGAAAATCGACCCGGTCAGCACCTTCTCCCGCCGGATGAACTCGGCCGCGTCCACCTCGAAGGCGGTTCCAGTCGAGGGGATGCCGACCAGCACGGCAGTGCCCGCAGGCGCGAGACAATCGAGGAGAACCGACTCGATCGCGGCCAGGCCAACGGCGTCGAAGACATAGTCGACGCCTCGCCCGTCCGTGGCTTCACGGATCGCCGACACGGCGTCGGTGAGATCGTCCGTGATGACGACGTCGGTCGCGCCGAAACTGCGGCACATGGCGTCCTTGTCGGGATTGCGATCGACCACCACGATGCGGCTTGCGCCGGCGAGCACCGCTCCCATCACCGTCGACAGGCCAACCCCTCCCCCACCGAAGATCGCCACCGTGGCTCCAGCCGCGACCTTCGCCTTGTTGAGCACGGCACCGACCCCGGTCGTCACACCACAGCCGATCAATGCCGAGATTTCGAACGGGACGTCGGGCATCTTCACACAGCTGAAGGCCGGCACGATCGAGTGCGTCGCCCAGGTCGAGATCGCCGCAAGGTGAAAGACCGGGTCCCCGGACGCATCGACCATCCGGCGAGTGCCGTCGGGCATCAGACCGGCCCAGAGATTGGGCAGGTGGGTCTGGCAGAGGTTGGGCAACCCTTGGTCGCACTCCCGGCAGGCACCACATGCAGGGATCCAACTGAGAGCGACGTGATCGCCGATGGAGAGCCCGGTGACACCGGGGCCGAGTTCCGCCACGACACCGGAGCCCTCATGCCCGAGGACCGCAGGAAGATCGATCACCGAGTCGCCAGTAACACAATGCCAGTCGCTGTGACAGACACCCGAGGCCTTCATCTCGATCAGGACCTCACCCTCCCGGGGCGGGGCAAGCGTGAGCGACTCGACCGACAGGGGGGCATTCACGGCCCGGAGGACGGCGGCATCGATCTGCACGCCGTCGGAGTGTAGGGCCAGGCCGTGCGAGAACTGCCGTCTCCGCTCCCCCAGCGAGGTGTTCGAGCCGGTCGTTCATCGGCCGCCGATCGCTAGCGTGGCACCATGGCTGCCACCCGAACACGCCTGCAGCGCGCCAAGGGGTACGACCCTGAGCCGTTCGACGTAAACCCGCTCTGGCGATGGCCGACGCAACCCGTGGCCATCCTGCGTTGGCTGTTCGGGACCTACCTGTTCTGGCAGACGGCCGCCTGGTACGCCATCGGCTACGTCGCGTGGCGCTGGCTCACCCCCGGCCTCGAGCGGTTCGCCTCGCTCGGCGTCGACGACGTGGCGCTTCTCTGGGTGCGCAATGCCGCGATCATGCTCGTCGTCATCGGCGGCCAGCACTACGTCCTCTACATTCGCAAGACGCAGGGGACCGACTTCAAGTACGAATCGCGTTGGCCTGCGACGAACCGCAAGAGCTTCACCTTCGACGACCAGGTCAAGGACAACATGTTCTGGTGCCTCGCCAGTGGGGCGACCGTGGCGGCCCTCTTCGAGGCGGTGCTGTTCCGCCTGTACGCATCCGGGGCGATTCCCGAGCTCGACGCCTGGTGGACCATCGCACTGATGGCCGCCGCCATCCCGTTCATCGAGGGCGTGCACTTCTACGCCAACCATCGCCTGCTGCACGTCGATCCGCTCTACAAGTGGTTCCACGCCCTCCACCACCGCAACGTGAACACCGGCCCGTGGACTGGCGTGTCGATGAGTCCCGGCGAACACGTCCTCTATCTGTCGACACCCTTCGTGTTCGTGCTGCTGCCCGGCCACCCGTACCTGGTGACCTTCACCCTGCTCTACCTGCTGTTGTCGCCATCACCGTCGCACTCCGGCTTCGACCGATGGAAACTGTTCGGCACCGACATTCAGGGCGGCGACATCTTCCACAACCTGCATCACCGGTACTTCGAGGTGAACTACGGCNTGTCNCTCGTGCCCATGGANAAGTGGTTCNGCACGTGGCACGACGGCTCGATGGAAGCNCANGAGNTCATGAAGGACCGCAAGCGGCAGACCGCCGAGGCCAAGGACACCGACGCCGTCGTCGGGGACTGAACGGCCGAGGAGTGCCAGACTGCTCGTCGTGAGCACNGCTGAACGACGAGCCGCCTTCGCCGNCCGGGTCCGGGCCCGGGCGTTCTGCCATGCGCCGGGCGTGTACGACATGGTGTCGGCCACCGTCGCCGACACCGCCGGCTTCGATGCGTTGTACATGAGTGGCTACGGCATCTCGGCCTCACACCTCGGCCTCCCCGACGCCGGCCTCACCTCCTTTGCNGAGATGCTCGATCGAGCGCGCACGATCGCCGGCGGCACCCAAACGCCGCTCATCGCCGATGCCGACACCGGTTTCGGTGGCCTCGTCAACGTTCGCCACACCGTCCAGGGCTATGAGCAGGCCGGGGTTGCGGCGATCCAACTCGAGGATCAGGACTTCCCGAAAAAGTGCGGGCACGCCGCCGGACGAACGGTGATTCCNACCNCCGAGATGGTCAGGAAGGTGGCGGTCGCCGTCGAGNGCCGGACAAGCGACGACTTCCTCATCATCGCCCGCACTGACGCCCGCTCGTCACTGGGCATCGACGAGGCAATCGCACGGGGCCAGGCGTACGCGGCCGCCGGTGCCGACGTCGTCTTTGTTGAGTCCCCCGAATCGGAGGACGAGTTCGCACNAGTCGTCGCGGAGATCGACGCTCCGGTGCTCGCCAACATGGTCGAAGGTGGTTTCTCGCCGGTGCTTTCGGCGGACCGACTCGCCGAACTCGGCGTGACGATTGGGTTGTTCCCCGTCACGGCGCTCCTCGCCGTGACCGCCCAACTGCAGGCGGTCTACGGGCGACTCCGCGCCGATGGCATCGGCCCCACTCCCGGCGCCGACATGCGATCGATCAGTGACCTGCACAGGCTCATGGGGTTAGACGAGGTTCAGCAGTTCGAGGAGCGATGGAACGACTGATCGTGGCAGGCCCGAACCGGCGCTGACCGTTACTTCGCTTCGGACCAACGATCGACGACCGTCACATCGGCCACGAACCGGACGTCGGGTTCCGGCGACCAGTAGTGGGCGGCCTCCCCGACCGCAGCATCGACCATCGCCGCCGCGTCATCGGCATCGTCGGCGGGGACGTGCACGAGCAGCTCGTCGTGCAGGCAGAGCACGACCTCAGCACCGAGCGCCCGGCCCCGACGGCGGACCGTGATCGCCCACACCTTGAAGAATTCGGCCGCTGCGCCCTGGATCACGGCGTTGCGGGCATAACGGCCTCGTGCCGCGGCAACCGACATGGCTCGGTCGAGATCTCCGTCGGTCGACGGATCGGTCCACATCCGGACCCGACGACCCCCGCTGGTGACGACATCCCTCCCGGCCTTGCCTGACTCGGCAGCCTCCTCGAGCAGACCCATCGCAATCGGATAGCTCTTCTGCAATCCGGCGAGCGCCCCCGCCGACTCACCCGTCGTCGCGCCGTACATCGCGCCGAGCACGGCCACCTTCGCTATGTCGCGTTCGACACCGAGCGCCCGGGCGATCGGGGCGTAGAGGTCGTCTTGGCGGGTCGCATCGATCAGGCGACGATCACCAGACACGGCGGCAAGCACGCGGGGCTCGATCTGGCCGAGGTCGGCTCGCACGATGCGATGGCCGGGCCCCGCGGCGACAACCGGTCGCATGGTCGATGGAAGATTGTGGAGGCCGGCCGATGCCGACATGCGTCCAGCGGCGCCATCCGAACTCGCCCACTCGCCACGAAGCCGGCTGTCGCGCACATGCTCGTCGAGCCAGTGCCAACCGAAGGTGGTGGCGATNCGCTCGTCCTTGCGCCAGGTGAGNAGCGCGTCGATCAGCGGGTCGGTCGCTCGAAGTTGTTCGAGCCGCCAGGCCCGGGTGTCAGGGAGGTCGTGGCCGTGTCGACGCAACATCGCCTTCACCTCGCCGGGGTTGCGCAGGTTCACCGGTTGAGATGACTCGAGCTTCGACAGCACCCGTTCGTCGCGTTCGGCGCGGATCTCATCCTCCTCTGCCAACGTGCGGGGCCGGCGACCGGCCGATGCGGAGATCAGCCGCTCGGCCTCGGACACATCGATCGGAAGACCGGCGATCGTCATCTCGGCGCAGAGGAGATCAGCTGCCGACTCTGAGCGGGCGGTTGCATGGGCCCGGTCCGGGTCCGGGAGTCGGTCGAGGAGCAAGACCTGCTGCCCCATCGCGTNGAGCGCGAGTCCCGCCCATGTCGAAAGACGATCGGGGGTTTCCGCAAACGCGCCGGCGATCCATTCGGGGCGGAGGTGACCGTCGGGCCGGATCGGGAGATCACGATCGCCCTCGTCGACCGGCGCGTCGAGGAGGTCGAGTTGTCCCATCGTCGGCAACGAGTCCGGATCGAGTCCTTGGAGCACCGCCCAGATCCCACTGATCGGGGCCTTCCACGTGCCGTGCAAGAAGCGGTGCACGGTCGCCACGTCCCAACACCGGTCGATCGGAAGACCGGCAAGCAGATCCGAGGTCTCGCGGCCCCACCACACCCACCGTGGGGCATCAGCTGTGGCCGCTTCGGCGATCAGCGCCACCGGGTCCGCAGTCGCAACCGACCAGCGGTCGTCGCCACGCGCGAAACCAACCCCGACACCGGGAGCCAGGGCGATGCCGACAGTGTCGGAGCGGGTGAGCGGGACCATGCGACGACGCGTGGGGTGTTCGTTCAGCCCGTCTTCGCCCGACCGGCGAAACCGAAAAGCTTTCCGGCTACCTTCCGGATCTGGATCTCCTCGGTGCCCTCGGTGATGCGGTAGCGCCGGTGGTGGCGGTAGATGTGCTCGAACGGGTACTTCCGCCCGTAGCCATAGCCACCGCAGGCCTGCATCGCCTGATCGGCGGCGTCGCAGCAGAAGCGGTTGCCTCGGTAGTTGCACATGGCGACCTTGTCGGTGATCTCGAGATGATCGACGCCCTGGTCCATCTCCCACGCCGTCTTCCAGATCAACGCCCGGATCATCTCGGCGTCGGTGGCGAGTTCGGCCAGCGGAAACTGGACCGCCTGGTTCGATGCGAGCGGCTTGCCGAAGACGGTGCGGTTGGTGACGTGCTCGACGGCGACGTCGATGCAGTGCAGGCCGGCGCCGAGCGACGAGGCGGCCTGGCGGATCCGGTTCTCGTGCACGAACAGTTGGGCGGTCTGGAGACCTCGACCCTCCTCGCCGAGGATGTCGTCGTTGCTGACACGGACATCGGTGAGCTTCACGTGGGCGTGATCGGTCGGCATGTTGAACGTCCACATGAATTCCTCGACACCGAAGCCGGGCGTGTCGACCGGCACGATGAAGCAGGTGATGCCGTGGCCCTCGCCGGGACTGCCGGAGGTGCGGGCGAAGATGAAGTCGTGGGTGGCGTGGTGGAGCCCCGTATTCCAGTACTTCTCGCCGTTGATCACCCACTCGTCGCCGTCGCGGATGGCGGTGGTCTCCATCCATGTGGCGTCGGAGCCGTGCAGCGGCTCGGTGAGCCCGAAACCGATGCGTGCCTCCCCGGCAAGCATCTTCGGGATCCACTCCTGCTGCTGCGCCTCTGAGCCGTACTTCTCCATCATCAGCACGGTCGGGAAGTTGCCGATGATTGACGATTCGTTCTGCAGGTCGTTGTGCAGGCCGAGACCGCGGCGGGCCAGGTGCTCACGCACGATCGCCATGGCCAGGTTGGAGCCGTCGCGGCCCCCGAAGCGAGCCGGGAGTTGGTAGCGCAGAAGGCCGGCGGCATCGGCTTCGCGTCGCATGCGGCCGAGCAACGCTTCCCACTCGGCATTTGGGAGACCATCGCGATCCCAGTCGGTGCGAGCGTCCTCGCGTCGGTGGTCGAAGAAGCGGATGTTGTCGTCCTCGGCCTCGATCGGAACGATCACATCGTCGATGAACGCGTCGCACTCATCGAGCAACGCCTGGATATCGGCTGGGATCGAGAAGTCCATTGCGNCACGGTAGGTCGTTAGGCTCGCTCGTGCCCCCGTAGCCAAGTTGGTTACGGCAGCGGACTTTTAATCCGAAGATCGTGGGTTCGAGTCCCACCGGGGGCACGCACCATCTCCATCTCGGCACGAGCTGTGGCCGTGTCGAGGGACCACGTGGGTCGGCATTATGGCCTGACCTTGGCAGACGGCTCGGCCGACCTACGATCACAGCCGTGCAGCCGCGTCAACTCATCATCATGCTCGTCACCCTGATCGTGATCGTCGGCGCCGCGCTCTTCGTCGTCACATGGTCCAGCGATGACGGTGGCGAGGACACGGTGGCGCCGACCACCACGCTGGCTGCGAGCACCACGAGCACCACGTCGACGACGACGACCTCGGCCCCGACCACGACCACGACCACCATCCCCGTCGAATGCTCGAACGAGCCGGCCGATAACGCCGAAACCAGCGACGCCTCGACCACGACGACAACCGAAGCCGCCGAGAGCGACGCTGAAGAAACCGAAGCGCCGACCACCACCGTCTTGAACCTCGGCACGAACGACTCGATCTCGACGGTCGGTCTCGGCGAGGTCACGTTCGGCATGACCGTTGCCCAGGCCCAGGCCGCCGCCGGCACCGACCTGATCAACTGCGCGCCGACGAGCGACTGCTATCGGGTGACACCCGCGCAAGGCCCGGAGGGCATCTCGTTTCTCGTCACCGACAACACGATCGAGCGGGTCGACATCGTGGCGGGGCCACTGACCACCCGCTCCGGCATCGGCATCGGTTCGACCGAGGACGAGATCATCAACCTGTTCGGCGACCGGATCGAAACCCAGATCAACGACGACAGCAGCGTTGACCTGATCTTCGTGCCCCGGGACGATTCCGACGCCGAGTTCCGGGTGATCTTCACCGTCCGAGATGGTGCCGTCGAAACCTTCCGGAGCGGACGGATCCCGCAGGTCACCGTCCAGAATCCCTGCGNCNGCTGACCGTTCCGGCAGGGCGTGGTCCCCGAACCGCCGCACGACAGGCGGTCCAGTCTGCTTTCCTTGGTCGGATGCGTCGCTTGCCCACCGTCGTGGTCGCCATCGCCCTCACCACCGGTGGGTGCTCGATCGAGACCGGCAACGGGGACGAGCGCCCCACAACGGCCGAGCCGACCACGACGACCACCGAGGCGACCAGGGCCGCCTCCGATGCGGTCGGCATTGTCGAGGTCGGGGGCAAGACCTACGAGATCACGGCCGACTGCTACACCCCCAGCGCAGGAAGCGTGATTGCGGTCGGTGCCGCCACGACCGACACCGGCGGTCGCATTGAGGTGTACGTGGAAACATTCGACGGGCAGCAGTACGTGGGGGTCACCGTTTTCGACGGCGAATCGGTCCTCCGCTATGAGCCGGTGGTCGATCAACCCCTTGAGGTCATCTGGTTCGACAATGTCGTGCGGGTTGACGACATCTCGCTGGTGACTGGCCTCAACCTGACAACTGGCGATGGGACTGACGCCGGTGTCGGCAGCGTTGTGATTGAGTGCCGCTCCTCCATCGAGGCACTGCCCCCCGGCTTCGTCGCTCGTTGACNTGCGATGAGTTGGCGCAGCGACCGAGATGAGGTCGCCTGCGAAAGGCGAGAGGCGGCCGCTAGCGTCACAGCGTGCCGTCACAAGCCGAACTCAAGAAGCGTCGGGTCAAAGCCGGTAAGCAGAAGATCCGTCAGGAAGTCGTGATCGATCGTCGCGAGCGTCGTCGGCGCCTGGTTGTCGGCAGCTTTGTGGCCCTGCTCGCGCTTGCGTTGATCGCACCGCTCGTTGGGGGCATCTTCCTCGCTGGTGATGACGGACCACCACAGGTCGAGTCGANCACGCCCGACACCCCGACCGACACGGCGCCGGCCGACCCCGACGACGCNCGCCGCCGCTGACCTCACCGATGCATCGTCCTGCCCGGCCGAGGACGGCTCGTCGCCGCGCACGATCACGTTCGCGGAGCCCCACCCGATGTGCATTGACATGAGCATGTCCCACGTGGCCGTGTTCGACACCTCCGAGGGCGAGATCCGGGTGACGCTCAACACGGCGGAGACACCGATCACGGTCAACAACTTCGTCACCCTCGCCCGGTGGGGGTACTACGACGGCACCACNATCTTCCGGAGCGATCCGTCGATCGACATCATTCAGGGCGGCGCGCCGCGCACCGAATCACCGTCGGATCCGGGCCCGGGCTACACGATCCCCGACGAGCCGCAGTTTGAGGAGACCAGTGCCGGCATCGTCGGCCCGTATCGCTATGTGCCCGGTCAGCTCGTGATGGCCCGCACGGCCCTTCCCAACTCGTCAAGCGCGCAATACTTCTTCACCACCGGCGAGAACGCCGCTCGGCTCGACGGGCAGGGCGTCTATGTCGTTTTCGGCGAGACCGACGAAGCCGGGCTCGGGGTGCTGCAGTCGATCATCGGCCTGCACGAGCCCGGTGGCGCGCTGGGTGGCGCGCCGTCGCGCACCGTCACCGTCAACTCGGTGACGATCGAAGTCAGCTGACGTCGCCGGCCTCTGGCGCCGGCGTCGGGAACCGGGCCCACGCCTCCACGAACGGCCGGAACGGTGCCGCCACCGCGGCGACCTCGAATCGGTGCACATCACTTACGAAGAGACCCGCCCGACGAATCGACTGCGGGATGTCGCGATTGAGGTGCAGCCCGGCGATCGGCCGAGCGAGACGTCCACCGATACCGAGTGCCCGACCACGTGGGCCGGTGCGGATCGTCGGTTCGAGCACGTACACCAAGCCGCCGGGCGCAAGCCGTTCGCGGAGTCGACGGTAGAAGTGATCGAGGTCGCGCCGGTGCGGGGCCTGGAGGAACGCGTAGATCGTGTCGTAGACACCGTCGGCGTCGTCGAGGGGGTCCGTGTCGAGGTCGAGCACCCGACCTGTCGCCCGGCCGCGGAGTGAAGCGGCGCGGTCGGCGAGCGCAGCGAACACTTCGGGCGGAACACGGCCGGCCATGGGCGGCAACCTAGGCGAACCTAGGCTGCGGTATGCCGATCGAGCCGCCTGCCAGCCGATGGGATCTCTCCGTCGACATGCTGCCCGACGAACACGGCTTCGTCGGTGCGGGTGCTGACGACGAGCCGGGGACGCTCCTCGCCGCGTATCGATCAGCGCTCTTTCCGATGCCGCTTGAGGGCGGAGGCGTACTTGGTTGGTGGTCGCCGGACCCCCGCGGGGTCCTCGAGCTCGACAACCTTCATATCAGTCGCTCGTTGCGGCGATCCATGCGGCACTTCGAGTTTCGGGTCGACAGCGCATTCGACGAGGTCGTCGCCGGGTGCGCCGAACCGACCCGACCGCACGGCTGGATCGACGACCGAATCCAGCGGGCCTACCGACGTCTCCACGAGCTTGGTTGGGCCCACAGTGTCGAGACCTGGTGCGACGGAGAACTCGTGGGCGGCTTGTACGGCCTCGGCATTGGNGGGCTGTTCGCAGCCGAATCCAAATTTCATCGCCGCACCGACGCTTCGAAGGCAGCGGTCGTCGCGCTGGCCACCGGCCTGGTCGATGATCATCCCCGATTGATCGATGTGCAGTGGCGAACGGATCATCTTGCATCGCTCGGCGTCACCGAGATCTCGCGGTCTCGATACCTCGAGCGGCTCCACACCGTGCTCTCGAGCCCCGATCCGCAGCTGTTCGCCGACACACCTCACACAATCACCAATCCTTTGGCTTGAATATGACGGTGCTGGTGCCGATGGAGTGCAGATGAGTGATGCCCGACCTGATCTTGCCGGTGCCCTGGGTGCTGCCGCCGCCGGCGTCGGGGTGCTCGTCGCCATGACTGGCCGCACCAAGCTCGCGCTCCTTGGGTCCGTCGCCGCTGGTGCTGCGGCAGCACTCACGCTGAGCAAGCGGCGCGCCGACGACACTGCCGACGAGCAAGTCGGCTCGATGAACGAGCAGATCCGCGAACTCGAACAGGCGCTCGCCGCTCAGGTGCAGCGCCGCATTGGCGCCGAAGAGGCGGTGAAGAGCCTGTCTGAGCAGTTGTCAGCTGCTGAGAAGCGAGCCGGTGATGTGTCGGCCCCGGTCGTTCTTTCCGACTCCGGTGCGGGCGGCACCGCCCTGACCGACCCGGCCACCGGCCTGTTGAACCAGGAGTACTTCGTGGTCGCGTTGGAAAGCCGAATCGCTGCAGCTCGACGACACCTGCGTCCCGTCGCCGTCGGCGTGATCCAGGCCGTCGATCGTCAGGAGGGTGACAAGCGGCCCGACGCTGAACCGGTACTGGTCGCCGAGGCCCTTCGCGCAACGCTTCGTGAGGCCGACACGTTGACCCATCTGCAGGATGGGCGCTTCGGTGTGGTGCTGGAGGACACGACGGAGAGCGGCGCGATCTCGACGATGGAACGGCTGCGCCTCCACCTCNCAGAGCACCACCCGAGCCTGACCCTCTGGGTCGGCGTCGCCTGCTATCCGGCCCACGCCCTCACGGCCGGAGAGCTCATCGATCGCGCTGACACCGCCCTCATTGCGGCCCGCGACTGGCACCAGAGCCGCATCGAGGTCGCCACCGACGAGTGAGGTTTCGCGGTGCGCGACACCGTAGCCTCGTCTCCGGAGGGATGGCAGAGCGGACGATTGCACTGGTCTTGAAAACCAGCGGGCCTTCACGGGTCCCGGGGGTTCGAATCCCCCTCCCTCCGCCACAAACGCCCTGCGGCGATCAGCTGCGCTGATTCAGTACGTGAACGGCTGGAACTTCGAGGGGAAGATCGGCTCGACATCCGGGTCGAAGAACGGCCGGTCNCCATCGATCTCGAGTCGACGGATCACCCGCTTCTGCGGCCAATGGTCGGCCGATGCCCGATGCAGTGTCGAGCGTTCGTCCCAGATGGCAAGGTCGCCCTGCTCCCATTGCCAGCGCACATGAAACCGCGGCTCCTTGACCCACTCGCCAATGAACGTGAGCAGCGACTTCGATTCGTGCTCGCTGAACCCGACGATGCGGTTCATGAACCGCCAGGCGAACACGATCGACCGGCGGCCTGTCTCGGGGTGGGTGCGCACCATCGGGTGCTCGACCGGCGGGTAGTGCTCACGGAGCCCGTCGGCGATCTTGGGGGCCGCATCGCCGGCCTTTGCGTAGACGCCTTGGATGAAGCTCTCGTTGTCGTGGATCACCCGCAGGGAACACAGCAGTTCCTGCATCTGCGCGGCGAGTTGATCGTAGGCAGCGGTTGCCGAGCACCACATCGTGTCACCGCCCACCTCGGGCGGTGTCTCCATGTGCAGCAGCGCATAGGCGGGCGGCTCGGCGAGCCAGGTGGCGTCGGTGTGCCAGCCATCGGCGGCGTTGGGACTGTCGGGACCGTCCTGGATGACGGTCATGCGCGGTTCGGTTGCGCCGAGCAGTCGTTGCACGGGAAAGATCGACGGCGTGCCGAACCGACGGCCGAGCTCGAACTGCTCCTCCTCGGAGAGGTTCGCACCTCGGAAGAAGACGACCTCGTGCTCGAGGAGTGCGGCCTTGATGTCGTCAAAGGCCGCCGGGTCACGGGGATCGACGCCATCGATCCTTGCGCCCAACGCCCCTGCAACCCGTGTCACCTGCATGGCGACACCGTAGTTGCGAGCCGTGGTGCGGCTTCAAGCTCCGTTGATCAGACGAGCACGGGTTCTTGGGCGATCGGCGCTTCTCCGTCGTGGTCGACCGGCTCGAACTCAGGGTCTGGCAGCGCCGAGTCACCCTCGATGTCGATGTGCGGGATCAGACGGTCGAGCCAGGCTGGGATCCACCAGTTGTTGTCGCCCAGCAGCTTCATCGTTGCCGGGACGAGAACGATACGGACGATGGTGGCATCGACGAAGATCGCGGTNGCCAGGCCGAGACCGAACATCTTGATGAACGGGTCGTCGCCGAGGACGAAACCGCCGAACACTGAGATCATGATCAATGCGGCCGAGGTGATGACCCGGGCGGTCGATGCGAGGCCGCGGATCACCGACTGATCACTGTCGCCCGTGGCGAGGAACTCCTCGCGAATACGGCTGAGCAGGAACACCTCGTAGTCCATCGACAGGCCGAAGAGGATGGCGAACATGAACATCGGCATGAACGCCACGATCGGGATCGGTTCGGCCACACCGATGAGTTCGTTGCCCCATCCCCACTGGAAGACGGCGACGAGCACGCCGTAGGCGGCGCCGATCGACAACAGGTTGAGGATTGCGGCCTTGAGCGCCATGACCGGCGAACGGAAAACGCCGGTGAGCAGGAAGAATGACAACACGATCACCGAGGTGATGAACCAGGGCAGCCGGGATGAGACCTGGTTCCCGACGTCGCCGAACGAGGCGGTCTGCCCGCCGATGTGGGCGACGGCCTCCGTGCCCTCGAAGACCGGTGGGAACACGTCGGCGCGGATGCGCTGCACCGTGTCGTAGGTCTCGGGCGACTGCGGCGAGGTGGCAGGGAACGCGAAGAAGACGGCGATGTCGGTGCCTTCGGTGGGCGGCGCCGGTTGCACGAAGGCAATGTTCTCGTCGGCCTGGACGGCCTCGGCGAGATCGCCGACCAGCGTTGGGTCGCCGGCCGGGTCGAGCGCAATCATCAGCGGGCCGGTGAAGCCTGCGCCGAATGCCTCGGTGGTGAGGTCGAACGCCTGGCGTTCGGTGCGTTCCTCACCGAGGTTGCCGTTATCCGGGAAGCCCAACTCGAGGGCGAGCACCGGCGCCGTGAGGGCGACGAGCAGCGCGGTGACACCGATGGCGTACCCCCACGCGTGACGCGACACGTGCCGACCCCAGGCCTCCCAGCGAGGGGAGACGGTCGGATCGATCTCGCGGCGGCGACTTGCGCGGATGCCGTTGACCCGAGGACCAGCAAGGCCCAGGAAGGCGGGAAGCAAGGTGATGGCAGCGGTGACCATGACGAGCACGACCAGCGAGGTCGCAACGCCGGCGGCCGTCAGGAACGGCACGCCGGCGACAGCGAGACCGAGGATCGCGATCACGACCGTGCCGCCAGCGAAGATCACGGCCTGGCCGGCGGTGGCGGTGGCGCGCCCCACGGATTCCTGCACCGTCATGCCTTGAGCGAGGTACTCGCGATGGCGGGTGACGAGGAAGAGGGCGTAGTCGATGCCGACACCGATGCCGACCATCGCCACCATCTGCGGCGCCCACGACGGGATGTCGATCAGATAGTTGACGAGTCCGAGGGCACTCGTACCCAACGCAAGACCGAACAAGGCGGTGCCGATCGGGAGACCCATCGCAATCACCGAACCGAAGGCGATCAGCAAGATGACGATCGCGGCGACGATGCCGATCATCTCGCCGGTGCCGGTCTGTTGTTCCTCGAACACAAAGAAGAGTTCGCCGTCGGCTTCGACCCGAAGCCCGTTGGCCTCGTCGAGTTCGGCACGTCGTTCCTTGAGATCCTCCAGGGCGACGGCGGTCATCTCGTCGCTCGGTGGGTACTGGACGCGAACGAGCGCCACGGTGCCATCGGCCGAGATCTGGGGGTCGGCCACGGCGACGACATCATCGAGTTCAGCGAACTCGGCTCGGATCTGATCGATCTGTGCGAGGTCATCGGTGATGGGTTCGCCAGGAACGACCGACGCAATCACGAGTTGTGCACTGGCACCGGCGGCATCGAGTTGGGCGGCTTCGAGCAGGACGAGCGCGTCATCGCTGTCCTGACCAGGGACGGTGAAGGTGTCTTCGAAGTCGCGGCCGATCGTGGAGTTGGCGACGACCACGGCCGCGGCCAAGAAGAACCACGTGCCGATGACGAGCCAGGGACGCCTGGCAGCGAAACGGCCCAATCGGTACAGCGCAGTGGACATTGGGGGAACTCCTCAGGGGAAGGATGTCCGGGTGATGTTTCGGCGGCGTTGCTCCGAAGTGAAGAACGACTCGACGTTACGTGCGGCCGGGGAGATCGCCTCCATCGAGGCCGTGAATTTGGTCACCCAGGCCACGAAGCGCATGGTCGACGCTCCGCGGTTGCGACACAAGGACATAGCGTGTTTGCTATGTCGCTATGGCTCTGGCCGAGACGACGACCGTGGTGACCGAAGGCGACCTCGACGTCGCCCTCAAAGCGCTTGCCAGCGACAAGCGGCTGAAAATCCTCGATTGGCTCAAGGACGTGCAGGCGAATTTCCCGCCCCAGGAGCACGGTGACCCGGTCACTGAGGGGGCATGCAACCTCTTCATCGTCGAGAAGCTGGGTGTGAGCCAACCCACCGGAAGTCGGCACCTGAAAGTCCTCGTCGACGCAGGCCTCGTGGTCGCCACCCGCCGCAAAGGCTGGACCTACTACCGGCGCAACGAAGTCGCGATCACTGCGGTTGCCGAGCGAATGCGAGGGATCTGAGATGAGCATTCGCATCGGTGCCGATGTCGGCGGCACCTTCACCGACATCGTGATCGAAGTGGCCGACGGCAGCTACTCGTCGACCAAGGTGCTCACGACATATGACGCCCCCGAAGTCGGGATCCTCGACGGCATCGGCCGTATCGCTGCGCAGGAAAACATCGACCTGCGCGACGTCACCCAGATCATCCACGGAACGACGCTCGCCACGAACGCCCTCATCGAACGGCGCGGTGCCAAGACTGCGCTCGTCACGACCAACGGGTTCCGCGATGTGATCGAGACCCGCACCGAGAGCCGGTTCGAGCAGTACGACCTCAACATCGTGTTGCCGACCCCCCTCATCCAGCGGGCCGATCGCCACGTCATCAGCGAACGGCTGAACGCACGAGGCGAGATCCTCGTGCCGTTCGATGAGAACGGCGCCCGCTCGCTCGTCGAACACATCGGCACGGAGGGCTACCAGTCGGTCGCGGTCGGCTTCATCCACTCCTACGTCAACCCGACGAACGAACTCCGGTTCCGTGAGCTTCTGCTCGCCGAACTGCCCGACATTGCGGTGTCGATCTCGAGCGAGGTCTCGCCCCAGATGCGCGAGTACGAGCGCTTCAACACGGTCTGCGCCAACGCCTACGTCCAGCCGCTGATGGCCAGCTACCTCGTCCGGTTGCGAGACGAACTCGCCGCTCGAGGCGCCACGTGCCCGCTCTATCTGATCCACTCCGGTGGTGGGCTGATGTCGGTCGAGTCGGCCGCTGCGTTCCCTGTCCGGCTCGTGGAGTCGGGACCGGCCGGCGGTGCCATCTTCGCCGCCGACCTCGCCGCCCGCTACGGCCGCGACCGCGTGCTGTCCTACGACATGGGTGGCACCACGGCGAAGATCGCGCTGATCGAGGACTTCACGCCGGCGACCGCCAAGACGTTCGAGGTCGACCGCACGGCCCGCTTCAAGAAAGGCTCGGGCATGCCGATCTCGATCCCAGTGATCGAGATGATCGAGATCGGCGCAGGCGGGGGTTCGATCGCGTCGGTCGATTCGCTCGGCCAGATCCGCATTGGTCCCCATTCGGCCGGCAGCGAGCCCGGGCCAGCGTCCTATGGGCGCGGCGGTCTCGACGCAACCGTCACCGACGCCAACGTGCAGCTCGGTCGGCTTCATCCCGACACGTTTGGGGCGAAGGACATCGACCTCTCCCCTGCCCTTGCCGCTGAGGCGCTGATGCGGTCGGTCGGCGACCGACTCGGCCTGTCGGCCGCTGATGCTGCCCGCGGCGTGGCTGAGGTCGTCGACGAGAACATGACCAACGCCGCCCGTGTGCACGCCGTCGAGAACGGCAAAGATCTTGCCGGCTACTCGATGATCGCGTTCGGTGGCGGCGGACCGCTCCACGCCGGGCGCCTGCTCGACAAACTCGGCCTCGACGAATTGATCGTGCCGCCCGACGCAGGCGTCGGTTCCGCTGTCGGTTTTCTCCGGGCACCGTTCGCCTACGAGGCGGTCCGGAGTTTTTACACATCCACCGTCGACTTCGACGTCGACGGGGCCAACCGAGTGCTCACCGAACTCACCGACGAGGCAATGGCGTTCGTCCGGGAGGGAACGAACGCCGACGTCACCGTCGAGCGGCAGGTCGCGATGCGGTACAAAGGTCAGGGTTGGGAGATCCCGGTCCGACTCGGCGATGCCTCCTTCGACCACATGGCTGCTGAGCTCCTCGGTGCCGAATTCACGAAGGCCTACGAGGAATTCTTTGGCCGAGCGATCGATGACCTGGCCATCGAAGCGGTCAGTTGGTCGGTACGGGTTGCGTCGGTGGTCGATGCGCCCACACCAGTCGAGTTGTCGACGAACGGCACTGAGGTCGCCGCGCCAAACCATCGAACGATGTACGACCCGATCAGCGGGGTCGACGCCGACGCCGCCGTTGTCGAACGCACCTCACTTTCCACAGGTGCCCAGGTCCGAGGGCCGGCGGTGATCGTCGAGGAACAGACCACCACCGTGCTCGCCTCCCATCATGTGGCCACCATGCAGGAGGACGGCACCGTACTGATCCACCGGGCTGACGTCGGATCCGCGGGAGTTGACGCATGAACGCTGCACGCGAACTACACAACCAGGTGATGTGGAATCGCCTCATCTCGATCGTCGAAGAACAAGCGCTCACCCTCGTACGTACGGCCTTCTCGACATCGGTCCGCGAGGCCGGCGACCTCTCGGCTGGCGTCTTCGACACCGAAGGCCGGATGATCGCCCAGGCGGTCACGGGCACACCCGGCCACGTCAACACGATGGCAGCCGCCGTCGGCCACTTCATCGACGACATCGGCCCGGAACGGATCTACCCAGGCGACGTCTACATCACGAACGACCCCTGGAANGGCACCGGCCACCTTCACGACATCACCGTCACCACCCCGGTNTTCCNNGATCCCNGCGACGACACATCGCTCGTCGGCTTCTTCGCATCGACCGCGCACGTCGTCGACGTCGGGGGTCGCGGCTACGGCCCCGAGGCCCGCGAGGTCTACGAGGAAGGCGTGCGGATCCCGATCCTGAAGTGGGTCGAGCGAGGCGAACTCAACGACGACCTCGTCACCATGGTGCGCTGGAACGTCCGCGAATCCGATCAGGTCATCGGCGACATCCACGGCCTCGCGGCATGTAACGAGACAGGCCGTCGACGACTTCTGTCGATGCTCGAGGAGTTCGAACTCGATGATCTCGACGATCTCGCCGCCTTCGTGTTCGATCGCACCCGCTCGGCCACGATGGCCGCCCTTACCCATGTCCCGAAGGGCACCTACACGAACACGATGGTGGTCGACGGCTACGACCTTCCACTCACCCTGGCCGTCACCCTCACCGTCACGGACGACGGCATGCATGCCGACTTCACCGGGACATCGCCGATCAGCCGCTACGGGATCAATGTGCCGCTCGGGTATGCGGAGGCGTATTTCACCTATGCGATGCTCGTTGCGCTGGCGCCGGAACTGCCCAACAACTTCGCATCGCTTGCACCGTTCACCGTCAGCGCCCCCAAAGGTGTGATCCTCAACGCCGAGCACCCCGACCCGGTCTCGGTTCGTCACGTGATCGGCCACTTCGTCACCGACCTCACCTTGGGCGCCATCGCCCACGCCTTGCCGAAGGTCGTCCCCGCCGAAGGCGCCGGCGCGCTCTGGAACTTCCAGGCCAGTGCCCGGCAGGCATCGCCCGATGATCCGAAGCCACCCGTCGAATTGCTGATGTTCAACAGCGGCGGCTCAGGAGCGCGACCTTCCCTTGACGGCCTGACCGCCACGGCGTTCCCGTCCGGGGTGCGGACGATGTCGGCCGAAGCCACCGAACAGGTCGGCCCGATCATCATCTGGCGCAAGGAGATCCGCGAAAACTCCGGGGGTGCCGGCCGGNAGCGAGGAGGCATGGGCCAGATCCTCGAGGTAGGACCGACCGACGGATACCAGTTCGAGTTCTCCGCCATGTTCGACCGCGTCACCAATCCCGCCCGTGGGCGAAACGGCGGCGAGGACGGCGAACCCGGGCGGGTGTACCTGAGCGACGGCACACCGTTCCCCACCAAAGGGGTGGAGACGGTGCCGGCCGGAAGCCGACTGATCATGGAGCTCCCCGGTGGTGGCGGGTTCGGCGACCCGGCCGAACGCGACCCGGGCGCCGAGGAGAACGACCGTCGTCAGGGCTACATCCGGTGACGCCACCGCCGATCCATGATGTGCTGCCGCACCGCAGCGTGAACGAAGGAATCTCTCCATGGCAGAGCTGAACGAGCACTACGACGTCGTGATCGTAGGTGGAGCGATGATGGGCTCGTCGACCGCCTGGTGGCTGTCGAGAGAACCCGGATTCGATGGCTCCGTCCTCGTCGTNGAACGCGACCCGTCCTACGAGCACAGCTCGACGTCGGCGACCAACAGCTGTGTTCGACAGCAGTTCTCCAACGAGGTCAACATCCGGATCAGCCAGTTCACGGCGGAGTTCATCCGCACGTTCCCATCGTGGTTCGACGGCGCCGATGTCCCGGAGCTCGCCACCAACTACTTCGGCTACCTCTATCTCGCCGCCGACCCNGCGTTTGCCCACCTCCTNGAGGCAAACCAACAACTGCAGGCGTCCTGGGGCTCAGCGACCCGGATCCTGGATCGCAATGAACTCGCTGCGTCGTTCCCCTTCTACAACCTCGACGACATCGTCTGCGGCAGCCACAACCCGATCGACGAGGGATATTTCGACGGCGGCACGATGTTCGACACCTTCCGCACGCACGCCCAACGCAATGGGGTCACCTACCACCGGGCCACCGTCACCGGCATCGACCAACGAGATGGACGAGTCGTCGGCGTCACCCTCGATTCTGGTGCATCCATCTCCTGCGGAACCGTGGTGAACGCAGCCGGCCCCCGAGCAGCACGGGTGGCCCAGATGGCCGGCCTCGAGCTCCCCGTCGAACCGCGCAAGCGTTTCACCTACGTCTTCCAAGCGGCCGAACCACTCGATCAGCCACTCCCCCTCACCATCGACCCGTCGGGCGTACACGTGCGCAGCGACGGCGACGCGTACCTGGCCGGCTGTGGGCCCGACATCGACCATGCCGTCGAACCGGACGACCTGACCATGGACGCCGATCTGTGGGAGAGCAAGGTGTGGCCCGTGCTGGCACACCGGATCCCGGCGTTCGAACGCATCAAGGTGACGACCCGCTGGGCGGGCCACTACGCCTACAACACCCTCGACCACAACGCCGTCGTTGGACCCCACCCCGAACTCGACGGCTTCGTCTTCATCAACGGCTTCTCCGGACACGGGCTTCAACAGGCGGCGGCCATGGGGCGCGGTGTCGCCGAGTGGATCAGCTACGGCGAGTTCCGGTCGATCGATCTGACCCCCTTGGGAGTCGAGCGCGTCATCGCAGGCCGGCCATTCACCGAGTCGGCTGTGATCTGACCCGACGACAAGGGGTCATCCATGCGAATCGTGTGGGACCTGGTCATCGCCCTCGTCGGCGTCCTCATCGCCATCACCGCGTAGCCTCGGAGGCATGTCGCTCGAACTGACGCCCTCCACGTCGTTCCCCCACCGCCGGCCCGTGTTGGTCGTGATCGCCGACGGTGTCGGTGAGGCACCTGCCGGCCCGATGAACGCGGTGACCGAAGCAGCGACCCCAGCACTTGACTCGTTGTGCGACACCCGGCTGTACCGAACGCTCAAGGCGCACGGACCCGCCGTCGGGCTGCCGTCGTGGGACGACATGGGCAACAGCGAAGTCGGCCACAACGCCCTCGGTGCGGGCCGGATCTTCGCCCAGGGCGCCAAGCTCGTGAATCAGGCCATCGAGTCGGGCGCCATTTTCGACTCCGATGTGTGGCAGTCGGTCATCGCCCGGTCCCGCACGGCAACGCTGCACCTGCTCGGCCTCCACTCCGACGGCAACGTGCACAGCCACAACACGCACCTCTACGCCCTGATGCGGCAGGCCGTGGCCGAGGGCGTCGAGCGAATCCGGCTCCACCTCCTCCACGACGGACGCGATGTCGACCCTCGATCGGCGTTGACCTATCTCGAGCAGACCGAGGCGATCATCGCCGAACTCAACGCCGCCGGTGCCGATGTCGCTATCGGCTCCGGTGGTGGTCGTATGGCGATCACGATGGACCGCTACGAAGCCGACTGGGCGATGGTCGAGCGCGGCTACTGGTGCCACACCCACGGCGAAGGGCGCCCGTTTGCGTCGGCGCGCAAGGCCGTCGAGACGATGTACGCCGAGTCTGACGACGGCGACCAGTACCTCGACCGGTTCGTCGTCGTCGACCATGAGGGCGACCCGGTCGGCGCCATGACCGACGGCGACGCCGTCGTGCTCTTCAACTTCCGCGGCGACCGTGCGGTTGAGATCAGTCAGGCGTACGAGGACTCGGACTTCCACCACTTCGATCGGGGCAGCCACCCCGACCTCTTCTTCGCCGGCATGCTCCAGTACGACGGCGACCTGCTGGTGCCGACCAACCACCTGGTCGCACCACCGTCGATCGACCACACGCTCGGTGAGTACCTCTGCGCCACCGGACTCAAGAGCTTTGCGGTCAGCGAGACCCAGAAGTTNGGCCANGTCACCTTTTTCTGGAACGGCAACCGAAGCGGCTACATCGACGAAGCACTCGAGACCTACATCGAGATCCCGTCCGACAATGTCGAATTCAACACCGCCCCCCAGATGAAGGCCCGGGAGATCACCGAGGCCACCATCGAGCTGCTGCGCTCCGGCNAGTACGCCATGGGCCGCATCAACTTCGCCAACGGCGACATGGTCGGCCACACCGGCGACCTCAAAGCCACGATNGATGCCATGCGCGTCCTCGACGATTGCCTCGAGCAGCTTGTGCAGGTGATCGACGAAATCGGCGGGATCATGATCGTCACGGCCGACCACGGCAACGCCGACATCATGTACACCGAGGGCACCGACGGCGAGATCACGCCGAAGACCAGCCACACGCTGAGCCCGGTGCCGTTCGCCATCCACGATGGTTCCGGCACCGCCGNCTACCGGCTTGTCGACGACCTGCCCGATGCCGGTATCGCGAACGTCGCCGCCACGACACTCAACCTCATGGGCCTCGACGCTCCGGCCGACTACGAGCCGAGCCTGNTNAAGCCGGCCGAAGCACCCTCGACGTAGCACCTCTTCACCCGCAGGCTTGCGCTCTCCGGTCGCTGCGAGTGCACTAGAGCCATGCAGCCCGAGATCACCTCCGTCGATTTCCACTTCGACGTCATGTGCCCGTACGCGTACCAGACGTCCAAGTGGATTCGCCACGTCCGCTCGCAGAACGGCATCGAGATCAACTGGCGGTTCTTCTCGCTCGAGGAGGTCAACCGGGTCGAGGGCAAGAAGCATCCGTGGGAACGCGAATGGAGCTATGGCTGGTCGATGCTTCGGATCGGTGCGTTACTGCGTCGCACCTCAATGGATGATCTCGACGCGTGGTACGAGCGAGCTGGTCGAGCATTGCACGAGGATGGCCATCGCCCACATCAGCCCGACGTCGCCCGGCACCTNCTTNAGGAGATCGGCCTGGATCCGGCCCTCGTCGATCAGGCCATCGCCGACGAAACCACCCACGACGATGTCCGCACCGAGCACCAGAAAGTGATCGACTCCGGCGGCTACGGCGTGCCGACGATGTACATGCAGCGCGCCGACGGAAGCGAGCACTGCCTCTTCGGCCCGGTGCTGATCGACCCTCCCACCGGCGACGCCGCCATTCGGCTGTGGAACGCCGTCACGGCGTGGGTCGAGTTCCCGCAGCTCTACGAGCTGCAACAGCCCAAACAAAAGCAGGACGAGATCGCGATCGCCCAGACCTTTTCGGCGTATCTCAACGCCCGGGATTGGGTCAGCATCAACCGTGGCGTTGAGGTCGGCTTCGGCGAAGACGGCTTCAAGGTTGTCGGTTCGGCCGATCGCGACCGCTCGTGAAGTACGCCGAAAGCCCCGGGGTGGCGTCGTCGGCCCTCATCGACGCTTCCTCCGAGAAGGTGTGGGCGCTCGTCAGTGACCCCGTAACTCCGGCTCGCTTCGAGAACGAACTGGTGAAGGCCGAATGGGAGAACGCCCCGAACGGTGCCGAGCTCGGCGCGACGTTCCGTGGTTTCAACCATCATCCCGACCTCGGTTGGTCGTGGGAGGTTGTGTGCGTCATCAATCGCTATGAGGAGGGCCGGCTCTTCGGGTGGTCGGCCGGCGAGGGTGAGAACGCGGCCGCCCAGTGGTGGTTCACCGTTGCGGCCGAGGGCGGCCGCACCCGCCTGTGGTTCCACTCGACCATGGGGCCCGGCCCATCCGGGCTCACCCCGGCGATCGAAGCCAAGCCCGACCGCGAGGATGACATCGTCGCCAATCGGCTCAAGGACTGGGCTGCGAACATGGCCCGCACCGTGGAAGGCATCAAGGGCCTGGCGGAGAGCTGAACGTCGCAGAAGGCACCGACGCCCGAAGATCTGGCGTTACGAGGCGTGTGAGCTCGCCTGATTCATCGCTCCCGCATCGGCGCGGGCCGAGGCAACTCCGGCGCCGACGATCAGCAACGCCCACGGCGAAAAGTCGCCCGGGGTCGGACGCACGACCGCCACCACCTCGATGAACCCGAGGGCGATCAACCCGTAGCGCTGCGCATTCACCTGTTCACCGAGGCGGCGCGACGCAACGAGCGTGACCGCGAACGGGACCAGCATCAGCATCGTCTGGGCGTTGGCGAACTCCAGGCGGACGATCCCCGCAAAAAAGCACGCCGTCGCAACAACCTCTGCACTGACCCGAAGCCGAGCAGGTGCATCGGCACGAAGATCACGGACGCGATGGCCGGCTCGGTGTGCCCAGACGGCGAGGATGACGATCATCAGGCAACCGCGAAGGAACAGCGACTGGTACACGTCGAGCCCCCGCTCGGTGGCTTCGCGCACGAGGCCGTCGTTGACCACATACGCGAGCGATCCACCCGTCATCAGGGCGACCCCTTGCGCGTTGGGGCTCAGTCGGCGGTTCATGCGCAGTGGTCGAGACGAAATCCCGGGGTGGACTCCCCCGGGTCGGCCATCAGGCGACACCGCCGTCGTAGTCAGGGCCGATCGGAACCCCGTCGACAACCTGGTCGAGATATTCGGTCATCCCCATGCCGGTCTTCATCACGCCGTCGTGTTCGCACTCGAAGGTCGTCATCGCCTCGGTGATCCGGGTGAAGAGTTCGTTGCCATCGGGATCCTTGCGTCGGTTGCGCAACGGGATGAGTGCGTTGACGCGACCGCTGATCTCGTACTCCTTGCCGGTTTCGCTCTTCGCCCACATCTGCATGCTGGTCTGGTGGTGGAGTTCGTCGTACTCGGACTCGATCCGGCAGTCGACGATGTGGTGGTACTCGTCGCCTTCCAGCACCATGCCGCTGCGTCGCGGTGCTTTCCCGTCGGGTCGACCGATGATCGACAGCATCAGCGCGAACCCCTCGTCGAAGATCATCGGCGTCCAGCGGTACCACGACAGCGCCTGCCAGTAGCGCGGGCCCCAGGACTTGTCGCGCAAGCCGAGACCGTTCATCTCCCACGCCTCGTCGCCGACTTCGACCGTGCCGGTGACGCGTGTGTGCTGTTCGTAATGGGCCTTCGCGAAGGAGTTCTGGGCGTCGGTCTCNATCTCGGTACCGTCGGCGTACATCGGCTTGCCGCCGTACATCGGCGACACGCCCCGCACGTCGAGCTGCACCCGGCACTCGACCATCGGATTTTCACGGAACGCCTCACGCGGATTGGTCATCTGCTCGGGTTCGTCGAGCACGACAACCTTCCCCTCGTAGGNGATCGTCAGATGCTCGAACGGGGTGACCACGGCGATCTCNAGGCCNCCGGCATGCATGGCGTCGTTGTGCTCGATCTTGGGTCGACCGAACATGAAGCCCGCCCGCCCGTCGGGCAGGTACAGGCACACCGACATCTCGGCATAGCCCTCGTTGACTCGATTCCCGAGCCGAAACCACGCCCCCAGACCCTGATCGAGGTCAAACCCGTTCAGGTACATCGATTCGTTGTAGTTCGACGCAGCGTCCGGCTCATGGGTGTACTCGTCCTCCGGCTCGAGGACGGTGACGATCTCGGGTCGTTCAGTCATGGTGTCACCCTGCCTCACCAGCAATGCCCCGCGCTAGCCTCTGCTCCCGTACTCCCCGGAGTACACGGAGACGTGGCCGAGCCAGGTTGAAGGCGCTTCCCTGCTAAGGAAGTAACGTCGTAAGGCGTTCGTGGGTTCAAATCCCACCGTCTCCGCTCAGTCGACACGGCGGTTGATGAGCGGGTCCGCTCCTCTACACTGAATCGTCGCCCACCTCGGTGGGATCGATGATTGCGCCCGTAGCTCAGCTGGATAGAGCATCTGACTACGGATCAGAAGGTCGGGAGTTCGAATCTCTCCGGGCGCGC
>FUFK010065410.1_pt1 | contig 33292 bp, 24 predicted proteins | sample 1021851 | NCBI WGS metagenome assembly FUFK01 (sample SAMEA51879418, study PRJEB19060) | metagenome | reverse complement strand
TTGGTGATCTTGACCGGGAGTGTAGGCAGTTAGCTATCGACCTACCAGATGAAGTTAGTTCGTTAATTTTAAAGTCGTGCGAAGAAACTATAATTGGTGGATCAATTTTTAGAATTTTAAGTGGAAAGGCAAGTAATTGCCCGTCAGATGCTGCTTTTAGGCAATTACGTACCCTTGTTAGCACCGTAGACCAAGAACACGCTCTGAGCACACGAAAATTACTTGTGTTAACTGGTAAAAAATGTGGCTTGCTCGGGACAGTCAGGCGAGACATCCAGCTCAAGGCCTTAATGGATATCTGGCTGCGGGTGCACGTACCCGTAACCATTGCTCTCTTAGTCGCTCTGACAGTTCATATAATATCCGTTTTTTATTATTGGTAAGGCGAGTTAGATGGAACTATCTATAACNACACTNACNCGCCGAAAAAATGGNAGTATNGGNCGCAGAGANGAGAAGAAAACATGCGAAGCTCTTCGCATCGGNAGAGATACGAAAGACGAATTATTTCTTCCTGACCATAGGATCCCTTATGATCTAGCCACGTTGCACCCTGGTGAAGATGGATTCTTCATAGAAGCTGAGGGTGACAACGATTTGAGGCTTAATGAACAAATTGTTCAAAAGGCTCATGTCAGTATAGACGACGTCATTGGGATTGGTCCATACGAACTCAAACTTGTTGAGCCCGAAGATGGGATAGATCTAGCTGTTACCGTCGAATTAATTCATCCAGTAGGTGACGATGTAGAAGAGTTGTTGTCCCGAAGTAACCTNAGTATNAATAACGCAGGTTTTTCAAAGCGTGCCTTGTCATGGACATTAGGGCTTTCGATTCTAGTGCTCTTTTTAGTTCTGCCGATATTAGANGGAACGTATAATATTTTCAGATCGTCCGTACCCACACAAAATGAAGAAAATCAAGCCAATACAATGTTCACCAAAAACGAAGTTACATTCGACTTCAGCTGGCATACTGGTGAAGTTATGGATGCTCATAAGTTTTTTGCCAACGATTGCGAAGCGTGCCACACAAAACCGTTTATTATGGTAGAGGATCAAGCCTGCCTTACTTGCCATCAAGAAACCCATGCACACTTCGACGTAGTACAGTTCACTAACCCAGATTTAAATTCTACACGTTGCGCGTCATGCCACACTGATCATCAGGGTCCCGAGCCCTTGAGGGCATCTCAACAAGCCTTATGCTCAGATTGCCACACAAACCTTGAAGCGAAAGCGGAAGGCACAAAACTGATCAACGCCTCAGACTTTGGGCTCAATCACCCTCAATTTAAGCCAACAGTTTGGGTTGATGCTTCCGCCGGCAAGCAAGCGCGAATAAGCCTGGATGAGACACCCAAAGAAAATTCTAATTTAAAATTTCCGCATGACGTCCATCTTATCGCGGAACGGATGCGTAATCCAAGCACAGGAAAGCAACAACAATTAGACTGTGCTAGTTGTCATGTTCCAGATATGAGCAAACAATTTTTCAAACCGGTCAATATGGAGGAACACTGCGGAGATTGCCATGTACTCTCCTTTGATCCGAACAAACCGGAGCGAGTTGTTCCTCACGCTAGTGCAGCTACAGTGCAACGAGAGGTCAAAGAGTACTTCTCGGACTTGGCACTTAGTGGAAATATTGATGACAAGGCGGCGCCTGCAAGTTTACGGAGAAGGCCAGGATCACAATTAACAAAGACGCAGCGTCTTGAAGCGTTAGAGTGGGCCAACGAAAAAACAGAGCAAGCTACCAAATATCTTTTTTCAGCCAGTCAATGTGGCGTTTGCCACCAGTTGCAAAGGAAGTCAGATAAGACGGCAGATTATAGAGTGGAACCCGTCAGAGTAACTAATATTTGGCAACCTCTTTCCGTATTCAATCATGAAGCGCATGCGGACGCATCCTGTGAAAGCTGTCACGCCGCGGAGCAATCTTCCACAAGTTCTGACGTTCTTTTACCAAAAATTGAAAGCTGCCGCGATTGTCACGGAGGACAGCTAACCTCTGATAAAATACCTAGCACATGCATAAGTTGTCATGTCTTCCACAACGACAAGCTTGCGCTGATGTCACCAACGACGGGACAAAAATAAGGATGCTNAAACTTACAACTATTATCGCATCAATTCTTTTTTTGCTCCTTTCGGTAACCGGCGCCACGATCAGTTCAGCTTCAGAGAAGCTAGAGCTCGTAACTTGGGGTTCACTTTTACCCAACGCAACGATTGATACGAAGCGCGCAAGTTTGAACGTACAGGTNAAAATTGGAGATGATGTTCCACTGAAAACTCATATAACTGCGCACACGCCAACAGGAAATATGCTACAACGGACCAATCTCGGATATTGGGTGCCATGGTCTGGCAAATTAGACGATTTGATGGATACATTCAGTCCAAAGAGCAGCAACGCAATTAATTTTAAAATCTTTAAAGATGATGATTTGAGCGAAGAGCTTTTTCCAATTAAAATTATGGTTGCATATCGTACTGCAACAGAATTGAAATTTGGCGTTTTTGATTTATCCGGCAGAAGAACACCATGAGACTACNTCTTTTAAACCTCAAGAAGAGTTGTTTTCATCTTCTACTACTCGTTGCAGCCACCACAACCGTCTCCTTACTGCAAATATCCACTGCATGGGTTCAAGAAAGCCTATCGATAAATGAAGTAAAGCGCGTTTTAGCTCAGGCTATTCATGAAGCCCGCACAAGAGGTGTTGGAGCGGCTATAGCGGTATCAGATAGAACCGGCAACATTCTAGCCNNATACAATATGATTGGCGCGAATAGGCAATTCAATGCGGCGGGTGTTGACTGCACAGTTGGCCTAAGCAATATACCTGTTGGATGTGTGGTTGTGACTTCAGACCCAAAACAGCCTAACGGAGTACCTGGAAAAGGCGGATTAGAACGTTTAGATGTTCCAGGCCCGGTGGCCGCAATNGCCAAGGCAATAACTGGGGCTTATCTGTCATCCAGCGGCAACGCGTTCACAACACGCACAGCTAGTCAAATCGTTCAAGAACACTTCAATCCAAAGGAACGCTTTTCGCCTAGCGGCCCTCTTTTTGGGGTTCAGTTCAGTCAACTGCCATGTTCTGATTTGGTTATTGCCGAAAATAGCTCCGCTGTCACAATAGGTCCAAAACGCTCTCCCCTCGGACTAGCTGCCGATCCTGGTGGCATTCCTCTATATAAAAATAACCAGGTCGTCGGAGCAATTGGAGTGATATCTGACGGTTTATATAGTCTCGATCCAAACATCGGTGATTTTGATAATGACCTAGACGAATTAATCGCTCTTGCGGGCACGGTTGGTTTCGAAGCGCCAGTAGATATAAGGGGTAATCGGATTACCGTAGAAGGTAAAACGTTTCGTTTTACTGACAGAGGTTATCGCGCATTAAGATCTAAAGCTTCGGAGGCGGTTCCCTTTGACCAGCTAGATAGATCAGTGGGCGGACTTACCGCAATAGGCACCTATTTTGCTGGAACNATCAGATCCGGCACAGCNTTTGGAACACCCGCNTCCGGTTACAGAGCAAATACNACAGGAGAGTACGGCCCNTTAAATGCATTCATTCTTGTAGATGGCAATAACCAACCAAGGTTCTCTCCAAGAGATGGAACNGAAGGAACGCCGGAAGCGATGACGGCTAACGAAGTTAGAACGATTATTCGAAATGCTCTTACAATCGCTTTTAGGGCCCGTGGTCAAATTAGGCGTCCTTTAGGAGATCACGCACATGTCACTGTATCGGTGGTTGATACTAATGGCGCTATTGTTGGGTTAGCGCGAACCCCGGACGGACCNGTTTTTGGGACCGATGTATCTTTACAAAAGGCTCGAACAGCAGCTTTTTTTTCTAATCGTAATGCAGGTAATGAATTAATAGCTGGAAATTTGGGAAATTATGTGTTGCAGGTAAGATCGGTGTTAGGGCCAACTGCGCTGGGCGACGGCATCGCGTTCGCGGACCGATCAGGAGGAAACTTATCAAGACCGTATTTACCGGACGGTGTNACCAATGCACCACCTGGACCTTTCAGCAAGCCTATCGCGGAATGGAGTATTTTCAATACTGGATTGCAGCTGGATTTAGTAGCGGCAAATTTGGTGGCCCATCGCTCTTTCCTTCTGGGGCTTTCAAGCGTGGACACGGCNTCAGGTTGTACCTCACTCCCCCTTAGACCGGAGACAGCCAAATCAAGGATACCAAATGGGATTCAAATCTTTCCCGGNAGTGTTCCAATTTATCGGAANAATGTTTTAGTTGGCGGACTTGGCGTTTCCGGTGATGGTATAGATCAAGATGATATGATTTCATTCCTGGGGTTACACAACGCTGGATTGGAATTAGGGACTGGGATAGGTAATGCCCCCCGTGGTATCCGTGCGGACCTTCTCTTCGCAAATGGAACACGCCTAAGATATGTAAGTTGTCCATTTGCACCATTTTTAGACTCAGCCGATCAAACGCCATGTTCAGGAAAGTAATTTTTAAAGATACAATAAAACTAATGGTGCCAGTTGCGGCAGCAATGACCTTGCTTTTTTCAGCAACAACCGCTGGCCTTTNCACAGAACTTGCGCAAGCGCTTGAAAGGAAGAGGCCGGGTTCTTCTGAATATGATAAAAACAAAGAGCTGAAGCCGTTACCATCAGCGGTCAAGAAACGTCCGCCGGTTCTNAAACGCGACGACCCTTCAAATTTCCTACCTGTACCAGATCGCTGGCGGATCATAGAAAGCGTTGGTGTTAAAGAGAGTGTACTCGACCCTTATAATCGCAATCCCCTTAAGGGTGATCGACCGCTATTTGGCAAGGATTGGTTTATTAATCTAGCGGTCATCTCTGACACAGTTTTTGAACCTCGAAGTTTTCCAGTGCCAGTAGGCGTGCAAGCCACCCGCGATGCAAACGACGTTGATCTTTTTGGCGGGGCCGATAGCTGGGTTTTTAATGAGAATTTAATTGTTAGCCTCTCCCTAATAAAAGGCGATACCGCATTCAAACCACCTGATTATGAGTTTCGCTTAACTCCCGTTTTCAACTTTAATCACGTTGAAGTGGAAGAAGTGAGAGTTCTGAAAGCCGATCCAAGGTTAGGAACGGAACGTTCTGACAGGCATATTGCGTTGCAAGAAGCCTTTTTCGATTACCACATTCGTAATGTTTCAGACAGGTACGATTTCGACTCAATTCGTATTGGCATACAGCCTTTTTCGACAGACTTTAGAGGGTTTTTATTCCAGGATAGCCAACTAGGGGTAAGGCTTTTTGGCGACAGAGATAACAATATCTTTCAATACAATTTAGCGTGGTTCAGGCGTCTCGAAAAAGATACCAATAGTCTTTTAAACCACATTAATAGAAAAATAAGGGATGATGATATCTTTATCGCAAACCTTTACTGGCAAGATTTTCCTATATTGGGTTTTCAAAGTCAGGTAACTGCTGTTTATAATCGGAACACTGAAGGTGGCGATTTCTATTTTAATGATAACGAATTTATTGAAAGACCGGCATCTTTTGGAAGTGAGCGCGGTCGCAACTATGACGTAGGCTATCTTGGATTTAATGGCGATGGTCATTTTGGCCGACTAAATTTAACAACTTCATTCTACACAGCACTGGGTACAAATCGCGAAAGCGCGTTCAGCGACGAAACAGCTAACATTAGATCCTTTTTCTTTGCGGCAGAGCCGGGAATTGATTTTGACTGGATCCGACTTCGTGGCTCATTAGTTTATGCAAGCGGCGACAGCGATCCTTTTGATAATACAGAGACGGGTTTTGATGCAATTTTTGAAAACCCACAAATTGCCGGATCGGATACGAACTTTTGGATAAGGCAAACCATCCCTTTAATTGGTGGCGGCGGTATAGTAACTACTGCCAGAAACGCAATGCTTCCGGCTCTTAGAACTTCAAAAGAACATGGACAATCTAATTTCAACAATCCTGGCCTGCGCTTGATCGGNGTTGGNGCNGATTTNGANATACTTCCAGAATTACGCNTTTCGACTAATGTAAATTATATGGAATTTGATGATACATCTGTGCTTGAAGTCGCACGCAACCAACAAGAAATCGCACAGGAAATTGGTTTAGACGTCTCGGTTGCTGCGATATATCGACCATTTTTTACTCAGAACGTCGTGTTTAGATTGTCTGGTGCAGCTTTATTTCCGGGTAGTGGATTCACAGACTTGTATGGTGAGCAACGCGATCAAGATGATACGTTTTTTTCCGTTCAAGCAAACCTTATTCTTACATATTAGGCAAAGCAGTTGGTTTATTTACGTTACATAATTTCAGTTATCAGTTTNGTCCTTTTGGCAGCTACACACAGCTTTGCGGCATCCGGTGAAAAACCACGGGATATCACCTATGTAAAGACACCCCCTGCCCCAAANTGGCAACCAGTTGAGCAAATCAAGATTAAAAGCCAGGGCTGCATTAGTTGCCATACAACAACGGATGAGCCTAGCATGCATCGCAACAGTGGCGTACCTTTAGGTTGCACAGACTGTCACGGCGGCAANTCATCAATTATGAAACCAGCCTCAGGTGCACCATCAAAGAAAGCATACCGAACGGCAATGGACCAAGCCCACGTTCAACCGAGATATCCACAGACTTGGAATTATCCAAGCAGCGCAAACCCGGTGGCGTCATACACATTATTAAATAAAGAAAGTCCAGAATATGTCCGTTTCGTAAATCCTAGTGATTATAGGATTGTCGAAGAAGCTTGCGGTTCCTGCCATGCCGGAGCGATCCGAGCAGCAAAAAACAGTCTCATGGCGACGGGGGCAATGCTTTGGGGTGGTGCCGCTTATAACAACGGCATCTTGCCATTCAAAAACTATATTCTAGGCGAAGGATACACGAGGGATGGAACCGGAGCTTTGCTGAAAAACCCGACGCCAGTTACAGAGGAAATGAAGGCTGCTGGCATTTTAGAATCACTTGCACCTTTACCAGCTTGGGAAACAATTCCTCCTGGGGATATTTTTAGGGTCTTCGAAAGAGGTGGAAGAAATATCGTTAACTTATTTCCCGAAATCGGGCTGCCAAATTCACTAGGTCAAATACAACGGTTAGAGGAACCCGGAAGACCAGACCTAAAACAGTCAAACCGGGGCCCAGGAACAGGACTTCGAATTTCGGTTCCGGTCATCAATATTACAAAAACACGTTTGAATGATCCCTTTACATGGTTCCTCGGCACCAACGAGCAACCTGGTGACTATCGTTCTTCGGGATGCGCTGCTTGTCACGTTGTTTATGCAAATGACAGAGACCCTAGGCATTCAGGCCCATATGCAAAATATGGCCATACCGGCATGAGCCAGACAAGCGACCCAACGATACCGAAAGGAGAAGAAGGTCACCCTCTGAAACATGAATTCACAAGCGCCATNCCNACAAGTCAATGTATGATTTGTCATATGCATCAACCTAATATTTTTGTGAATTCGTTTCTTGGTTANACGATGTGGGATTATGAATCGGATGCTCCACATATGTGGCCTAAAGAACAAAGATACCCAAGCAATGCAGAAATGCACGAAATTCTTGAAAGGAACCCTGAAGGGGCAGCTGTTCGTGGCCTTTGGTCAGATCCTGAATTTTTGAAAGAAGTATCAAAACTTAATCCGAAGTTAGAGAATACTCAATTTGCTGACTATCACGGACATGGCTGGAATTTCCGTGCAATCTTCAAGAAGGACGAGGCTGGAAATTTATTAGATAAGGATGGGAATATCGTATCACATGAAGACCCTGATAAATTTGAAAAGGCCGTACACATGTCGTCAATACATCTTGATGCGGGAATGCATTGTGTAGATTGCCATTTCGAACAAGATACGCATGGGAATGGCCACCTTTATGGCGAAGTGGCTAGCGCAATTGAGATAACCTGCCAGGACTGCCACGGCACCGCTGACAAATACCCCACACTTTTAACTTCTGGTCCTGCTGCGCCTGAAGGGGGCAATGACGTTGGGGTAACGAGAAACTCAGATGGCTCAAAGCGCTTTGAGTGGAGAGAAGGNGTGCTTTACCAACGATCAGCGCTTTGGCCTGGATTAGAGTGGGAAGTTTCATTGGTTAAAGATAGCGTTAACCCCGGCCACAAAGATTACAACGCTAAATCGGCGCGAGCAAAACTTATGAAAGCAGACCCTAACAATATGGATTGGGGTCTGAACGTTCCCNCTGACAAACGAGCACACAAACCAGACGAAATGGAATGTTTTACGTGNCANCTTTCATGGACAACGAGCTGTGGTGGATGCCATCTACCAATTGAAGCCAACTGGAAGACAGAGCGGCATCATTATGAAGGTGGAGAAACTCGCAATTATGCAACCTACAACCCACAGGTTGCTCGTGACCAAATGTTTCAATTAGGAATCCACAGTACTGCAAAAGGTAATACAATTGCCCCCATACGCTCGACATCGGCTTTAGTACTNTCCTCAACAAACATTAATCGNGAGAAACTCTACATACAACAACCGCCGATCGCATCTAGTGGATATTCTAGCCAAGCATTCGCGCCTCACTTCGCACATACAGTTAGNAAAGAAGAGACCAAAAATTGTTCCGACTGCCATCTATCTGCTGCTAATGACAATAATGCAAGAATGGCTCAACTCCTATTGCAGGGTACAAATTTTGTAAATTTTGTTGGTTACAATGCTTGGATTGGTGGTGAAGGAGGCGTTGAGGCAGTACAGGTAACTGAATGGGATGAGCCGCAAGCTGTAATTGGGAGCTATTTACAAAAATATGCCTATCCAGATTGGTATGATGAGCACCAAAAACGGAATAAGGAACTGCCAGTAAGTCGTACGCACAACGCAGACGGTGCTGTTAATTGTGTGACGTTAAGAGGTGAATACCTNTTCACTGCAAGTGGTGCCGAAGGCTTTCATGTCTATGATGTAGCATCGATCTCAAACAAAGGCTTTAGTCAACGGGTAATTACGGCGCCATTTTCTCCTCTGGGCCACGATACCAGAGTTGAATCAAAAAATGCCACCTGCATGGCTCTCCCAACTAATCAGGCCATCGCTCCCGAGCGAAACACAGGTGACTTAATGAGGAAAGTAAACCAAGAGCAACCATTCCACCCCATTTACAATTACGCGTTTGTAACGGATTCGGAAGAGGGTCTAATTGTTGTGAATGTAAATACTTTAGCCGACGGCCTTCCTCGTAATAACTTTTTAAGCCGAGCATTAACCTGGAATCCAGACAACATTTTGACGGGGGCGCGGCATATCACTATGGCAGGCCACATTGTCTATATCACGACGCCAAGTTCGCTAGTCGTGCTAGACCTTGATGACCCGCTAAAACCTAAGCTTGTTCAGAAAATAGAAATGGAAGATCCAAGAGCCTCAGCGCTTCAGTTCCGCTATTTGTTCGTCACTGATGCTGAAGGCTTAAAAGTATTTGATGCGACACAACCAAAGAACATCAAACCTGTTTCAGGCGCTCATATCGCTCTTAAAAATCCCAAAAAACTTTATGTTGCACGCACATATGCTTACGTAGCAGCAGGAAGTGAGGGGCTTGCGATTATAAATGTAAAAAACCCAGAGCAGCCAAAACTCTATAAACTCTTTAACGCTAACGGAAAGATCAATGATGCTAGAGATGTCATTGTAGGCACAACTAACGCGTCCCTTTTCGCATATGTAGCAGATGGGAAAAACGGTCTGAAAGTTATTCAGCTTACCTCACCTGACTCCCAGCCTCGTTTTTACGGATACAGTCCTGAACCAAAACCAGAATTGATTGCTTGGAAAAAAACAAAATATCCTGCCCTTGCATTGTCAAAGGGATTAGATAGAGATAGGGGCGTTGATGAAACCGGTGGTCAGATCGCAGTATTCGGNCGACTTGGCTCACGGCCATTTAATGTCAATGAAATGAAAAAGCTCTATCTTGATCCATATGGGAAGCCCTACTACGTGAGAGACGAAGTCGATCAAAANATAGCCAAGCAAGTCAAATAAAGCCTACCTAGCTTACAAATATAAAANTTGNGCCTTAANNGNAAAAGAATTCCGCGTAATTATTTGCCTCGACTTTTTGAATAACCGTTCTGTATTTAACGGCTCCGCCATTATAAGCCAAAACCCTTGGTTTATCTCTGCCGGGTACATTACTGTTTACGCCTGTTTGCCACGAGCCAACACCACTCATTAAAAGGCCTTCNGATGCTTTTTTCACTTGGGCCTCCCACTTGTCTACTGACTTTGACTTAGGCTCCACCCTGGTAAATCCATTACTCATTGTATATTCCAAAAGATTGGTTTGCCAATCTACCACCTCTTCAATATTTCTCGGTATATTACCTCGCGAAGTATGCGGCCCTAAAATCATAAACATATTTGGAAAACCTTCTGCCTGCATACCAAACAAGGTTCTTGGGAAATCGCTCCAGTCGTCTTTAAGACAACGACCCGTTGACGTTCGGATATCAATCCGATCATAAGGGCCTGTTACGCCATCAAAACCGGTGGCGTATATAATAAGGTCAAATTCATACAATTGATTAGACGTTTTTATGCCGTTTTCTGTTATACGCGTAATAGGGGTTTCGTTAAGATCTACTAGCAAAACGTTTTCCTGATTATAAACCTCGTAGTAACCACTTTCCAAAGGCAGCCTTCGAGTTCCAAACCCATGGTTCTTTGGTGTGAGTAATTTTGCAATTTCAGGATCTTTTACACGCTCACGGATTTTTTTTGCGGCGAACTCTGTCATCAGTTTATTAGCTTGCTCATCAACTAAGATGTCTTTTAGGTTGCCAATCCAAATTCCAAACCCGGGCTCTTTATAAAGTTTTTCCCAAAATGCTTCCCTCTCATCTGGCGTCAAATCGGTCGTGCTCCTGGGATCTGGGTCGTGAATAAAACATGCAATCGTTTTTCTACATTGCTCAAAAATTTTTTCAAAATCCTGCTTGATTTGTTTCTGTTCGTCTTCTGTAATTACACTATTATTAAGTGGCGCGGCCCAATTTGGACTACGCTGAAAAACCGTGAGGTGCGCAACATCCTTCGCTATAGTTTGTATTGTTTGAATNGCACATGCACCCGTCCCTATNATTCCAACNCGCTTCCCTGAGAANTCTACCTCCTCNTGAGGCCANCTCGCAGTGTGATATGCTGGTCCTTTGAAAGTCTCTCTACCCTCAATGTTTGGTAGGGTAAATGCTGATAATGGCCCTAATGCTGTGATCAAGAAACGCGCTACATATTCTTCCTTCGTGTTTGTCCTTACAGTCCACAAATTATNATGTTGATCAAAAACGCATGCTTCTACTCTTCTGTCGAACTTAATATCTCGTCGAAAATCAAACTTATCGGCTACATAATTAAGATACCTTAACGTATCAGGTTGTGCGGCAAAATGTTCCGGCCAATCCCATTCCTCAAAGAGTTCCTTGGAGAAAGAATACCCGTAGGACCAACTTTCTGAGTCAAAACGGGCACCTGGGTAGCGATTCCAATACCATGTACCACCAACGTCATCACCTGCTTCAATTACTAGCGCTTTTAGCTTAAGTTGGCGTAACTTGAAAAGTTGATAGAGGCCCGCAACACCTGCTCCTATCACAATCACATCATACTGTGAATTATTCTCAGACACTATACCAACTCTTAAAATGTCGTTTTACTTCCGATTACATAAAGCAAGATCGATTATAAGGAATAATAATAACCTAAATTTGCTCTTCAAAAAACACTCACTTTGATAATATATCTTTCCTAAAGAGCAATGATCAACGAAAGCACCCTGCCACCAGCAAACGAAGTTAAAAAACGATTAGGTTTTAATTTGGAGTAACCGCATGGATGATATCATCAATAATGTAGAGGCATATATATTAACCGTCCCCAATGAGAAGCGTCCCCATTGGGTAAGCCTTTTCAAAGTTCCCAGTGCCAATGAACTACTTATCCGCGTAAAAACCAAATCGGGGGCCGAGGGTTTTGGTTTAGCTACCAGCTATACGGACATTTCACCTATTGTTAATGTTGTTAAGTCGGGGTTACTCGATGAAATCATTGGTATGGACGCGCTTGCACCTGAGCTTGTTTACGAGAAATTATTCGGCTTTACATCCAGCAGAATTGCGTCGGAAAATGGTTGGGGGAAAGAAGCTTTAATCCGGATATCCTCAGCCGTTGACATCGCTTGTTGGGATGTTCTAGGGCATGTCGGAAACCTACCGCTATATAAGATATTTGGCGGCTACAGCGATAAGGTCCCCTGTTATGTTACCTGTGCTTATTATCGCGAAGGAAAGGACAACTCGGAACTACGAGAAGAAATCCAAATGCTTGTTGAGCAAGGACACAGAGGTTTTAAAGGAAAAGTTGGTGGTCTCTCCTTGAGCGAAGATATTGCCAGAATGGAGATTGTTCGTGANGTAATCGGCGAAGAAAACAATTTNATGGTCGACGTTAATAGGGCGTGGGANCTAAAAACCGCCATTGAAGGCGCTAAGGCACTTGAGGCGCTTAAACCAACTTGGTTAGAGGAACCTGTTAGATGGACCGACGATCGGCGAGAGTTAAAGTTACTATCGCAGAGGACTACTATACCTTTATCGAGCGGAGAGAGTGAAATTACGAGCTACGGCTGTCGTTCGATGATAGAGGAACAGGCGATTCAAATTCTTCAATTTGATTGCACGATGTTCGGTGGATTTACCGAAGGTAGAAAGCTAGCTGCATTGTGCGAATTGAACCACGTAGACGTGGCGCCACACCACGACTGCTTCATCCACGCGCCGCTGGTTGCGGGTAGTCCAGCTGGCAGAATAGTCGAGTCCTTCACAGACCCTGAACGAGATCCATTGCAAGCCGAACTTTACGAAAACCCNCCAAAAATTGAGGNNGGCTATCTAACTCTGAATNATACGCCTGGATTGGGCCTCAAGCTCTCCGAAGCAGCATTAAAAAAGTTTGGTACCCGTATTATATAATCTAAAGAACCCGCCCCACACTATTCAACAATTTCTGGGATCGTGTTGTGCCAATCTGTCACTTCTTGGTACGCGTTTCCTAATCTAAAAAGTTTTCCTTCGGAAAAAGGGCGCCCAATCAACTGAAAAGCAGCGGGTAAGCCTTTTGCACCAAAACCACAAGGGACGCTGAGCGCCGGCAAACCGAGGTAGCTGATAGGGCGTGTATTACGAGATAACATTAAAACAAGTTCAGGCATACTCTCGCCCCCGCCAACATCTAAATCCTTATAACGGGGGGCCACAACAGGCATAGTTGGCGTTAGTAACGCGTCACACTTAGAAAAAACGGCGTCACAGTAGTCTCTCAAGTACTTTTCTCTGAGAGTTAACGCCTCCAGATACCGTGTAGCCGGTTGATATAATCCAAATTCTATACGCCTCTTGACCATGGGGCCATAATCGTCGGGTCTGTCTCGCAACCATTTTCTATGGATTGTTGATGCTTCAGCAGCAAGAGCTGCTGCCCATATTAAATTTATATGATCATGACTTGGAACGTCAACGGAGACAATTTCGACCTTTAAACCTTCAAATATTTTCCTAGTATCTCTCAGCAAACGGTCAACATCAGCGTCCAGACCATCATAAAAATAGTTAGTAGGAATTCCCAACCGTATCGAGGCAACCTCTTTATCGCACTCAGTCTCGTAATCTGGAACTTTACGTCGGCTCGAAGTCGAATCTTTAGGATCATGCCCAGCAATTATGTGCAGGATTCTTGCTGCGTCTCGAACTGTACGTGTTAGCGGCCCACTGCAGTCAAAGGAAAATGAAAGTGGCATTAGACCAAAACGACTAACCCGTGTCTGGGTAGGTTTGATCCCGACCACACCACACATTGCTGAGGGTATTCTTATTGAGCCACCGGTATCGGAACCTAGCGCTCCATAAACAGTGCGCGACGCCACAGCGGCACCCGATCCACTCGAGGAGCCACCTGGAGTGTGTTCTTGGTTCCAAGGATTTAAACAATCGCCGTAGTGAACATTATTTCCTATTGGACCTACTGCGAACTCAGACATGTTCAATCCACCAAGATATAGAGCTCCTGCTTTTTCGAGTCGGCTGAGTGCTGTTGAAGTTCTATCGCCTTTAAATTTTGATCTGATTTTCGATCCGCACGTTGTTATTTTTCCANGTCGATAAAACATGTCTTTATGGGCCAGAGGTATACCTGCCAAAGAACCGACACTCTCGCCCTGTCGAAGCCTCTTATCGATACTTTCTGCCGCTTCCAGCACTTCATCTTTTTCTAAGCTTATAAATGAATTGAGTTTTGGTTGAAACACCTCTGCGCGATCTATTGATGCTTTTGTTAACTCTGCCGCGGATAATTCACCTGATGAAACTAGTTCAGAGGTTTTACAAAGGTCAAAATTTAGGAAGTCCGTCATTACCCAACGCCCTCCTCATCACCAAGTTCTTCAAGTGCTCGGTTATAGTCTGATGGCTCTAGATCAAACTTAATACTCGAAGATACTTCTTCACCTGCATCGTCCATTGGAGCAAGCATGTTGGTCAATGTTTTTGCCTCTTCATTTCCCAGAGAAAATCGATGCCAAATACTTGCTATTGTTTTAACAAATTCTGATGTTATTCNGCTCATAATCACTCCCCTCCCTATACTATATTATTGTGATTGGCAGTTTAACTTGTTAGGCACTTAAAAACAGCCTCTGCAAATTTGATTAAACGATCATCGCTATTCCGCGCACCAACAACTTGAAGCCCTAAAGGTAACCCTGTATTTTTCTCCAAAGCTACCGGCAAACTTATTACGGGACAATGAAGAGACGTCCACGCCATATTAAAGTCTGCACTCCCAGTACTATCTAACCCTTTTGGGGCAGCACTTTGGGCAGAAGGACAAATTATAAAATCAATCTCATTCAGCACCCCATCAAATTTAATTCTAAGCAGTTCTAAGTTTTTCTTTGCTGCTTGATACGAAGAAAACGCAACCCGAAAACCATCCGCCATCCGCCCATCCCGCAGTATCTTGCTAAGTTTGTTAAAAGCTAACCGACGCTCATGAGCAAGCGTTCTTGCAAATTCATAGCCGGAAACTTCTATATTCCATTCAGTTAAATTTTCAAATATTCCTTGGTCTTCTAAAGCAAATACGTCTGCACCAGCATCTTTTAAGACCTTGGCTGCCTCTTCTATCATCTGCTCACTCGAAGCACATGCCTCCTCCCAATAAGGCTTCGTAGCAATTGCAACTCTTGCGCCTTTAAGGGAAAGTTTTTTTATTTCTGGTATACTCTCATCAAGCAGGGCTTTTCGGATAAGCACCAAGTCATCAACGCAATTCGCGAAAAACCCTAACGTATCAAAGCTTGGCGTATTCGCTAAAACACCGGATATATTAAAATCCCCATAAGTGGGTTTATACCCTATCACTCCGCAATAGGCTGCCGGCCTTATAACAGAGCCTGTCGTTTGAGTTCCAATAGCTATTGGAACCATTCCACTCGCAACTGCTGCAGCCGATCCGCTAGAGGACCCTCCTGGGGTGTGCTCAATATTCCATGGGTTAGCTGTTTTGCCAGGGTGACGGTGAGCAAATTCAGTACATATCGTTTTCCCTAGAGCCACGCCGTTCGATGAACGCATCCCTGCAACACATGCAGCATCACGGCCGGGCTGATATCCCAGATATATATCTGTGCCATATTCTGTCAGCATATCAAACGTATCAATATTATCTTTGATCGCAAAAGGTATCCCAAAAAGAGCCCCACTAGGCTTTTTGTTATCCAACTCTCGGGCGACTTCGCGCGCGCCATCAATATTAATGTATGCCCAAGCTCCTAAATGTTCTTCGTACAAATCTATATTTGCAATGCACTCTTCCAAAACTTCACTCGGCTTCATTTTTCCTGAGGACAAAGCCAACTTCATTCCTAAAGCGCTAGTACCAGTAGGCTTAGTTAACCCGTTCATTTCTGTCAAATTTGACAATTTTATTTCCATATTGAGTCCTAAACCAAAATTCCTAGCACGTATCGGGTGAAATTTATTATAACTTGTTCTTTTCGCCCATTCGCTGATTAAATGGATTTCTAAAGTTTACAGGGAAGGAATGATTCCATGAAGTTTATAATGANCAAACTTAGTGTCCTTGGCCTAATTAGTTTATTTGCGATAACGCTCGGGTTTGAAAAAAATATCGCCAAGGCAGAGGGCCTTCAAAAGGTTACTATCAGAATATCGGCAGACATTCCACCACCACCGATGCCTACTTCAGTGGCCATGGAGTGGTTTAAGAAGAAGGTAGAAACGGAATTTCCAAGTGGAAGTAAAGTTCGCATCTATTACGCTGGCGCACTTTATAAGGACCCTGATGCCATGACTGCGATGAGCCAAGGTAATTTGGAAATGGGTTGGCTGGTATCGGGTAAAACAGCTGCGACTGATATTTGGTTAAGTATAGTTGGACAACCTGGGGTACTAACCACAGCAGGTGCAGTCCACGACCTTATCAATCAACCAACTGGTAAAATGCTGCAAAAACGCCTAAAAGACAAACACAACATTGAAATGTTTGGATTTGCAGATATTTCCTTCGCTTTAGGCATGGCAGGTAAGAAGCGCCTCTTAACTCTCGATACAATGAAAGATAGAAAAATCCGCACGTTTGCGGCTGGTGTTAATCCTACAGTATCCTCTTGGGGGGCATCTCCGGNGGTGATGTCATTTGGTGACGTGCCTAGTGCGCTCGAGTCCGGTGTTATCGATGGCGTCATTACGTCGATTGGTGGTTGGCGTGCTATAACGGAACAAACGCCGTTCTACACCATAGCTGGAATATCTACAGTAGCTTTTGATACTTATTGGGTTGGAGCAAGTTCAAAATGGATGAGTAAACTGAACAAAACAACGCAGGATAAAATACGTTCTCTCATCAATGAAACCATTGTATATCAAAATAAGCTCAATTGGTGTAATGATCAGTTTGCTATAAATAAATACAAAACTACGGATCCATCTAAACCGGGTATTTATCAAGCAACCGCTGCTGAGGCCGCTCCTCTCCAGAAAGCAATNGGAACTAACGTAGCNGACTTTTTGAAAGAGAAACTACCCGACGATGCAGACGCTTGGGTAGACCGATTTCTAAAAGATGGAAAAGCCGCGTCAGTAAAATTTGGTCCTGGCACAGATCCTGTCTACAAACTGGACTGTTCGAAGTATAAGGACCTATTAAGTAANAAGAAAAAATAATAACAAAAGTGAAAATTTAAGCTGGGCCGTCTAGGCCCAGCTATTACTTTTAGGTTGTTTTATGAACAAATTATACGACTTATGGCGCCTCTTTCAGGACAATTTTTTACAATATCTATCAGCTATACTTCTTCTAAGCCTAACATTACTTGCTATTCTAGAGGTAGTAAGGCGGTATGTTTTGGGTGTCTCTTTTGAATGGCAACAAGATCTCGTCACCTTTGGCATACTATCTGGCATTTTTCTTTTTTTTGGGATCACTCAAGCTCGCAGAGCTCATCTTAGAGTAAGCGCATTACTTTTATTACTAAGGGAAAAGGGTGGAAAAACTGGAAGACTGGTTGCGAGCCTTGCTGAAATATTCGGACAGGTTCTCGCTGTTTGGATATGTGCTTATATTGTATGGACAAGNAGCGAGCATTTAATTTACTTGATAAACGAAGAGCGAAAAACCGAGAGCCTTTATTTCCTTATGTGGCCATTTTTCCTCACTTTTTTAATAAGCATAGGCTTTCTTGGTATTAGTTTCCTTTTTCAATTATGGAATGAGGTTAAACTATTAGCTGGATTGCCTGGGTTACCTAGCATGCAAAAAGAAGAGGAGGACTCAGGTCCAATTCTTTAAATAATAATTTTCAATTAATAAATCAGATTCGAGTACAAGATGGGTACATTTCTATTTAGTCTACTTGGTTTATTAGGTTCTGGCGTTACCATCGGCATCGCATTATGCGCGGGTAGCATGATCTTTATTATGTTAGATCCGATGTTAAATGTTGAAACGGTTGGGCTTAGTTTCTTTAATTTCCTCCAAAGCTACAGCCTGATGGCAGTGCCACTTTTTATATTTGCAGGGTTCCTGATGGAACGAACCGGCATGGTTAGACAACTCTTTCAATTTGCTGAGGCTTTAGTAAGCTGGATACGGGGTGGTTTTGGATTAGCGACGGTTACTACCTGCGTCATGTTCAGTGCGATATCCGGCTCGAGTGTTGCAGTTGCATCCGCCATGAGCTTAATAGCAATACCCGAAATGCGAAAACGAAAATATCCAGATTGGATGTCAGCAGGCATTGTGGCGTCAGGGGGCGGCATTGGTCTTCTCATTCCGCCTAGCCTCTCGCTAATCATTTATGGTGTTGCAACGGAGACATCTATAGTTCGACTTTTTATGGCGGGCGTTATTCCCGGACTACTGCTGGCGCTCGGGATGTATATAATAATCATCATCGCAGCATCACGCGTGCCCTCGCTAGTAAGAGGGAAGTTTGACGTCAGTATATTGGTAACCAGCACTGTGGCGGCTATACCTGGCCTAGGAATGCCAGTATTAGTTTTGGGCGGACTCTATGGTGGACTTTTTACCCCAACAGAGGCGGCCGCCGCGGCATGCGGTTATGCACTGGCATACGGTTTTATATCGAAGCGCCGTGAATTTCTTAAAGAGTTACTACCAGTAGCAGCACGATCAATGAATTTAACAGCTGTTGTCTTTTTTCTCGTCGGCAGTGTAGGAGTATTCCAATTCGTCGCAGCAAATATGGCGTGGCCTCAAGACCTGGCCGAAATGGTCATTGAGATGAACCTTAAACCACTACCATTTCTCTTCAGTTATCTTGCTCTTCTGATAGTCTTAGGAATGTTTTTGGATGGGATTGCAATGATCCTTCTGACTGTGCCTGTGATCTTTCCTGTTTCTAATGCACTTGGCATCGATCCGATCCATTTAGGTATTGTTGTTACCATGGGCGTAGAACTCAGCGTTATAACGCCCCCAGTAGGATTTAACCTCTATGCTGTGAGTGGGATAGCAAAGATACCAATCCAAACAGTTCTGAGGGGGGCAATGATTTTTTTCATATCAGACCTAATCGTAACTGGATTAGTTGTGCTGTTTCCTGAATTATCGACGTGGCTTCCAACTGCTTTATCAAAAAACCCTTTTGGGTAACAAAAGAGAAGCATAAACATTTTAATATTAATTCTGATAGGTAGTATATGACAGCCTTTCTCACTACGGGTATTGGCAGTATGCCGAGACGATCATGGTTGTTTAGCAACCAGGCTGGCCTGGATGGAAAGCACGACCATTATGGGAAAGGCGGGACCTGGATGCTCCCAGAGAAACTTTTGTCTGCGGCGCAAGACGATGCAACTATTATTGCAATCAATCTCCAAGAAAAGGCTGGGTTGGACATCATTACAGACGGGGAACAGAGACGAAAAAATTATGTTACATACCTAACCTCAAATATGAACGGTTTTGATTACGAGGAACTTAAACCAAAAGAGATGGCAGGCGGGCGCAGGACACTTTTAGCTGGTCGCTGCGTTGGTCCGATAACTCATCAACATTCACTAATAGTCAAAGACCTAGAATTTACGCTTTCAAAAACAGAAAAACCCGTAAAAATTACGCTTCCGGGACCAATGACGGTTGTTGATTCTACCGTTGATGAATTTTATGGAAATGAACGTGAGATGGCGTTTGCATGGGCCCGTGCAATAAATCAGGAAGCAAAACTTTTAGATAAATTAAAACCAGAAGTTATTCAATTCGACGAGCCCCGATTTAGCCGGTTACCAAATAAAGTTGAAGAATGGGGGATAGAGGCTCTTAATATCTGCGTGAGAGGAATTCAATGCAAGACTGCCGTACATGTCTGTTACGGATATCCCCAGCCAGGACTTTCACGGCCAATTAATAATAGCTATGAGACAATTATTTCCCTCCTCGAGAAATCGAATGTTGATCAATTAGCACTTGAGTTTGCAGGAGCAAATCTTGACCCGAGCTATTTGAAAAATTGCCCTTCTAAAACCGTGATTTTTGGCTGTGTTTTTAACAGCGCTGAGGTCATGGAAGATCCGAAAGAGGTGGCAGCTCAATTGCTAAAGGCAAGCGAATATATTGACCCATTTAGGCTCCAAGCCGCACCAGATTGTGGTTTAGTAATGATGAATGATGCAGATGCTCTTAAAAAATTAAATATTCTCGTTGATGCCGCCAAACTCGCCCGTCAACAAATATAAAGAAACAAAAGTTTGATCCTAATACTCAGAAGTTTTTGCTAGATTTCAGAAACCGACCTAAAATCAGCGGATAAGGTTGAAGTCCGAATTCAGCCAATCTGCCACTTACCAGAAAGACCAATTAATGAGTCAAGGAAAAATAAAATTCGAAGATGCTTCCGGATATGATCAGATGATGGGTTTTTGGAGCCAGCTTGTGGGAGACAAATTTTTAAAGTGGTTGGCCCCTAAGAAAGGACAAAGATGGCTTGATATAGGTTGTGGAGGAGGAGCTTTTACAGAACAGCTTATGTTGAGTTGTGCGCCAAGTTACCTCGCCGGTGTTGATCCGTCAGAGGACCAACTGGCATTTGCGCAGCAACGGTCTTCCCTTAAAGCAGCAGAATTTAGAAAAGCTGATGCTATGGAACTACCGTTTGGAGAAAATGAATTTGATGCGGCAACGATGGCATTAGTACTATTCTTTGTTCCTGAGCCGCGAAGAGGTGTTGCTGAAATGCTCCGAGTAACACGACCAGGCGCCAGCATCTCCGCTTATGTATGGGATATTCATAATGGTGGGTTTCCTCCTGAGCCTATTAAAGCTCAACTGCAAAAAATGGGGGTTGAACTCCCACTTCCACCTAGCTCAGATATTTCCAAAATGGCTAATTTACGCTCTCTGTGGACAGAGTTTCAATTGTCAGATATTGAAACTGAAGTGATAAAGGTTTCTCGACGTTTTAATAATTTCGATGATTTCTGGTCGATTACAACAAATTCAGCCAGTATCAAGGCAGCATTGTCGAACTTACCTACCACTCTTTTAGCTGATGTAAGGGAGGCAGTTCAGAACGAATTACCATCAAATGCAGATGGATCAATAACTTACACAGCCTTTGCTAATGCCATAAAAGGCAACGTTTCCAAATAACACTTTTCTTATTTTTTTTAGAAACATGGCTTAGGGCAATTAACTGTATGAATTTGACGATTTTACAAACTGGTAGTGGTTGTTTTTTCCGCTAATTTCTGGATAGTTTTTGCGATGAAGCGAGCACGTTCGGAGAGGCTGTCCACTTGCATCCATTCATCTGGCCGATGATAATTTCCACCTACCGGGCCAACGCCGCAAATCACCGGAGTACCAGCCGCAGCTATAAAACCACTGTCAGCGCAGCCTCCAGAATGCTCCCCTTCAATGTTTACACCTTCTGACTTGGCGACATCACAATAAATATCAAAAAGTTCAGCAGATTGTGGCGTTGGGTTTAGTGGATGAAATTCACCTTTCACCAACATCTCTGAACTTGTTCCCTCAACGCTTGTATTNNTGCAAATTTTTTCAACTTCTTCAAATATGTAAGCCCTATCGGCATCAGCTCGGTACCTGATATCGATATCACAGCTTGCGTCAGCAGCAACCGTATTCACAGATTGACCGCCAGAAATTAAGCCAACATTAATTGTTATTCCTCGATCTAGATCTGTGAGGGCGTGCAAACTCTGTATTTTACGCGCCAATTCCTCAATGGCACTCCGGCCATCTTCGTAAAAACCACCTGAATGAGCAGCAACGCCNTTTACATCGCAGTGACAAAAAATACCACCTTTGCGTCTGGTAACAATATTTCCACTTGGCCTGCCAGGTTCACTATTGAAAGCCAAGCGCGCTTTTTTCGCCTCTGAGATAATAATCTCTTGAGAGCTTGGTGATCCTATTTCCTCATCCCCAGTGAATAATCCCACAATTGGATTAGGGTGACCACCAAATTTAGCAAAGGCTGCTAGTATAAAAGCATTAATTACAAGTCCAGGTTTCATGTCAGCAACCCCTGGACCATATGCTCGGCCATCACGGACTACAAAAGGACGATTTACGGCTTCTCCGTCGGCAAAAACGGTATCGCGGTGCCCGCAAAGAAGTATTGGCTGGTTGCCATTTCCTCCTGCTACGACGGCTCGCAGCGCATCACCATGTNTTTCCACNGAAATAGTATCATGCTGTATGCCATGATNATCAAAAAACAAACGCAGTCGATCAGCCACTTTATCAACTCCAGCCTTATCAAAGCTATTACTGTCAATATTTACAATATCTGACAGCAACTCTACCATGGCTGTTTGTTGTTCATTCAACCACTCTACGACAGCATTTGTCATGACTTAATAAACTCCTTATTTAAGACCTGCCAATTCTTCAGCCATACTATCAAAATTCAAATGTTTGCGTCCGCTCTAAAAGAAGACGTAAGAACGTACGACCACATTCTTTCTGCAAGCGGCATCTTTTGCAGCAGTTGGATCAATACACGCACTATGAAAAGACCACCTTGACACTGATCCGTCCGTGACAGAGTCGTAGCATTTCAACATTGAAACTTCTGTCGATGTTTGTCTTGGAAACCAATACCACTCATGGTCATCTCTGTGAGTGAACCTCGTTGTCTCACCCACTCTGTCATCATAGACTCTATAGTTTGTTATGTATGGCTGGTCTGCAAAAGATGGCCAGGCACATAAAACAAACGGGTATTGTTCAACAGTTTCCATCGGCTTAGCCAAATTGATTGACATAAAACGCCGAGACATTTTCTCTTCAGCCTCAGATACCGAATAGTTTTGTTCACGCCCAAAGTTTCTAAGATTTTTGGTTAGTAGCTCCTGACAGCGAAGACGCCCACTATTATCATTCAAATCGTTGTGAACAAGGTTAACGTAATTTGCATTTATTCCTGGATTTTTATTATCTTGATCCTCTGTTCGGTCCCCCTGGTAGTCCTTGTCAAAAACGTCATGATTATAAACGAGCGCGTCAGTTGCATCGGGAAAGAACTCTAAAAGCAGTCGTTCTATTTCTGGATAAAATACCTTTTCGACCTCATNAGCATCATAGAAGTTTTNACATTCCGATTGGCAATGCGCTAGGGAGACGCCTAATTTATCCATACATTCCGGTGTAGTAGGAGATAATCCTGGATAATACTCAGAAATCCGTCTGGCATCCTTCAGAACTTTCGGAAAATAGAGTGCTAATGATTTATTCTTTTCCTCCTCTTGACGCAAGGCTTCCGCATCTAAGGTTCTACTGCGGTCTGTCCACAGCGCATTGGAGGGGACTATAGAATATGAAGGACGTTCATTAATACTNTAGCGAAGAGGTAGTGCGACACCACCCTCTGGAATATCAAACTTNCTCGTATTAATATACGAAACGCAATCATCATATTCCGTGAATCCTAACCCCCACTTGGTTCTAATGCCTCCGTTAGGGTCATGGGCAAGATCTAACTCGGAGTTTACATTCTTTGCGTTTCTGATTTGATCTAGGGCAGCTGCTGTTGCGGCAGCACTTCCACCGTCACCATTCCTATCAAAGGACATAAAAGAAAGACCATTATTCGCGGCTATTGGCGCGGGTTGCCCTTTCGTATATTCCGGCTTTGGAATAAAAACGTGGTTATCGTTATTTTGACCCGAGATCTTTCGAGCTTCGTTAGCCATCAACTCTCTCCAGAAAATTCTGTCTATGTGATCTAGACAAAAAATACGTCCACTAAATTGGAATATCTACAATTTAGAAACTTTATTTCACTGGTGATTGGTTAGAGTTTTAAATACCTGATAGGTTGAAATACTATTCAATCACAAAATCAACGTTTTACAATTTAATGGGAAGTGTTTGTATCACTCCATAAGTANCAGAAANAGCCATTCATCAACTCAACTTTCTTAAATGGTAGCCACGACATGATCGCACTTAAACTAGAAAGAGTTCTAGCTGAAAAAGGCATTCATTATGCTTGGTTTATGGCATTTATTTCATTTTTTCTTCTTATGTTTTCCTCTTCTGCGGCGAGTACACCTGCCGTCTTGATGTTACCAATTATAAAAGCTTTTGGGTGGTCAATAACCGATATCTCAGCGATAATTGGAGCTTTATTTATAATTGTAGCAGTGGCAGCTCCATTCGGTACTGCCTTTATGNTGCACCTTGGATTNACAAAAATCGTCGTTACTTCTTGTGCATCTCTCATCGCCGGTCTTGGGTTAACCGCATTTGCGTTCGAAAAATGGCATCTGTTTTTTTCTATGGGAACGTTATTGGGTCTAGCAAGTGGCATACTTGGCTTAGGATTTGCTGCTACAGTTGCAACACGTTGGTTCGTAGAAAAACGGGGCCTTGTACTTGGAATTTTGGCAGCTTCATGGGCGGCCGGTCAAATAATGCTTGTCCCATTTATAGCATGGATCGTTTCTAACTTTGATTGGCAATACGGTGTTATCCCGGGCGTAACCGGTGCTGGTGTATGTTTATTACTTTTTGTTTTTTTTGGGAAGAACTGGCCATCAGATCTTAGTCTGATGCCATATGGAGCTGAGACCAACCCCAATATAGCTAAAACGGAACAAGGGGAAAATCCAGTCAAAAAAAGCTTTGCTGTCCTATTTAATTGTTCCAAACATCCTGGCTTTTGGATCCTTTCTTCAACTTTTTTTATATGTGGTTTCACATCTAANGGATTGGTTTCTCAACACTTTATNCCATTCTGCGCGGATAATAATGTTGGGATTATAGTCGCATCATCCTACCTTGCAACAATCGGCCTTTTCAACTTTATAGGATCTATTGGCTCTGGGTGGCTAGCCGATAAGTTCGATAATTATAAACTGCTAGCAACTTTTTATGGCGTGCGAGGACTGTCTCTCGTTTATCTTCCATTCAGCAGCCTTGATGTTTTCTATCTTACTCTCTGGGCAATTTTCTTTGGGTTGGACTTTATAGCAACGATTCCACCTACAGGGCGCTTTTGCAGTAAATTTTTTGGCAGCATTGATGGTCCTATTGCGTTCGCTTGGATATTTTCTATTCATCAAATTGGCGCTGCTAGCGCCGCTTATGGCGCGGGAAGGGCACGAGATATTTTTCTTACGTACGAACCGGTTTTTCTCCTGGCTGGAATAGCATGTTTTATTGCAACATTGCTTCTACTTGGCTTCCGGCTCACGTCTCAGTCCCAGCTTGATTTCCAAAGCTAAAGTAACCAGCCTAAAATAGCTTCTTTACTGAATTATATTTGCTCCTCTAAAATTTCCCAGGTGGAATTCAAGAAGGGGTAAGGAAATGGTAATAGATAATATCTTGGGGGTGGTTCAAATTATAAGTGGCATCGCGGTCATTGCATCGGTTATTTACCTTGCAAGAGAAGTATCGCAAACAACAAAAGTCGTGCGTGCTCAATTTGGTCATGGTCTAATATCAAGACTTTATGAAAGGTATTTTTTATCTGCAAAGGATAAAGAATTCTCAAAATTTCTTTCTAAAGACTGGTCTGGTGCTGACCTAGAAGACTACGAATATTGGCGGATCACACTGTGGATCAACACTATTTTNGTGGATTTATTTGATACGTATGATCAACATCGACAAAATTTGGTGGATAGCACGCATCTGCAAATGAGAGTGACATTATTAAAGACGGGTTTAATGAAAACTAAAATGGGAGAGCCTACGTGGAGGATATGGCGGCAGGCGAGAGACCCTGAGTTCGTTGCTTGGTTCGAGCAGGAATTTTTTGGCGGACCTTTGGAAAATATAGAGGATAGTAAAAATTTAGAATGGGAAACCCTTAATATGAAAAAAGTCTGACCAACATAATTTATTATTAAAAACACCCCCCATTCTAATTAACGATTTATTTGACNGCGTAAAATTAATTAGGTTTAATTTTCCTAATAAATATTAATAGGACAAAGTTATTTCCAATGCTTTTTGAAAAACAGGACTGGGTACTTGGAAAAGTACTGCAAAAGCAATCTGAATTAAATGGCGATCTACCCTTTATTCAATTTGAAGACGGGCCAATGCATACATACAGAGAGGCCCACGAATTGAGTAACCGTGTTGGAAATGCATTNATCCAACGTAACGTAGCATTTGGTGAGAACGTTGCGCTTATGCTCGATAATTGCCTGGAATATCTATGGTGCTGGATTGGACTTAGTAGAATTGGCGCCGTACCAGTTGCAATAAATACTGCACTTAAAGGAAACTTTTTAAAGCATGTACTGACAAACACAAATTGTCGGATCGGCGTTTTCGAAGACAAATATTTGGAATGGCTGGTGGATATAGAAGATGACTTACCAANCCTCGAGGAAATCTATGTTATAGGTGTTGNAAAGGAGGTTCGATTTAAGCGCATCAGGCTAAAGCCTTTTCAAGGGATAATGACGGGNCAACCTAACAATATTTCAATAGAGATAANTTACCGCGATATTGCAGCGATCATGTTTACCTCCGGCACAACAGGGCCGTCCAAAGGTGTTCTAATGCCACATGCTCATTTGTTTCTTTTTGGAGAATGCCTGCATACCCATATGAGGATAACCACATCAGATAAATATTATATCACCCTACCATTATTCCATGCTCAGGGTCTCGCAATGATGACCTATGGCACAATGATAGCTGGTGCAAGCGCCGTCCTGACTAAAACTTTTCGTGCCTCAAAATGGATTGAAGATATAAAGAAATATGGAATAACATTAACTAACCTATTAGGAGCAATGAACGATTTCGTCTTAGCACAACCAGCTTGTGACTCAGATGGTAAGAATCATTTAAGAATGGTATGTGCGCTCCCCGTTTCTGATCAAACGCTCAATAAGCTCAGGACACGTTTTGAGATACCAAAATTTTTCGAAGCCTATGGGATGACAGAATGTAATATCCCCGTCAGTCGCCCATTCGATGCTCCAGACAATGCAGGTTGCTCCGGAAAAGTTTGGGAAGAGTATTTCGAAGTGATAATAGCAGACCCAAATAGCGACGAAGAATTACCTNTAGGTGAAGTAGGTGAAATCTTAGTCCGACCTAAGGAAGCTTTCTGCTTTATGCAAGCATATAATAGGATGCCAGAAAGAACCGTAGAGACCTGGCGCAACATGTGGTTTCATACGGGGGATGCAGGACGAAAGGACAGTGAGGGTTTCATTTGGTATGTAGATCGTATCAAGGATACAATTCGAAGACGTGGCGAAAATATTTCGTCTTACGAAGTTGAAGCCATCTTACTTGAGCACCCAGCAATCGTGGAAGCAGCAGCAGTTGCCGTAGAAGCTGATCAGGGAGGCGAGGACGAAGTATTAGCATGCATAGTATTACAGGAAGGTCACCCTGTCCCGAAACTAATAGACCTCATGGATTTTTGCGCCACCCGAATGCCATACTTTTGTGTCCCAAGGTATGTTGAATTTTTTGATGACCTACCTAAAACACCAAATTCTAAAATTAAGAAAGATGAACTAAGAAAACGTGGGCGTACCCCCCAAACTCTAGATAGAGAAGATATCTGCTATACCTTGAAAAAATAGTAGGACGCCACGGTCTACGAATTGAAAAACACTGAGTTTCAAAAAATGGTGGGCGCACAAGGACTCGAACCTTGGACCCGCTGATTAAGAGTCAGCTGCTCTACCACCTGAGCTATGCGCCCCGTTTCTCACAATTTAGTATAAGAAATATAACGACATTTTACAACGAAGCTTGCCTTACAGACTACATTAAGTCTCTTCATCAGAAAAACGGCCTATAATAACGTCTTGATGGACATGGCAGGATATAATTAAGCCAATAGCAGTCATCGAGGTCAAAAGGGCAGAACCTCCATAAGAGATAAAAGGGAGCGGCACCCCAACAATTGGCAATAAACCCATAACCATCCCAATATTAATGAAAACGTAAAAGAATAACGTGGTTATCATCCCAATCGTCAGAAACCTGGCGAACTTACTTGCCATAAAAAAACTTAGGATAAGTCCATAACAACTTATAAGAAAAAATAACAAAAGAACTACGAGACCGCCTAAAAGTCCGAATTCTTCAGCCAACATAGTAAATATGAAGTCTGTCTGTATTTCCGGCAAAAAATTTAGGTGGCTTTGAGACCCCTGGATAAATCCTTTTCCATAAAGCCCCCCTGAACCTAAAGCAATTTTCGACTGCATTAAATGATATCCCGCCCCTAGTGGATCGATTTCAGGAGAAAGGAAGGTTAGAATACGCTTTTTTTGATATTCCAGAAGAAATTGCCAAATGATAGGCACTAGAGCAACCCCCCCCAAAAACAACAATATAAACTTCCACATCCGTACCCCAGCGATGAAGAATATAACGAGACCGCTCAACACCATCATTATAGCAGTACCTAAGTCTGGTTGTTTAATGACTAATGCAACTGGTACTAAAATTAAAAATGCAGGGATCGCTAAATGNAGTGGGTTTCCAATTTCNTGGAAGGAGCGGATATGAAAGTAACGTGCTAATACAATAACNACCGAAATNTTCATCANCTCNGANGGNTGAAGTCTNATAACCCCAAAGTCAATCCATCTTTGAGCACCCATGCCAACTTCCCCAGCCAGCTCAACAAACACCAATAGCATTAGTGAAACACCATAGAAAATATATGCTCCCTTGAAAAACAACCTTATGTTGATTAACCCAAGGATTATAATTCCTAAAAGTCCGACAAAATACCTTATAAGGTGGCGTTGCGCCCATGGCTCAATATCACCACCGGCCGCCGAGTAAAGCATAGCAAAACCAATACTGCAGCACGCAGTAACTAATATGATCAAGCCATAATTAATGCGCTTTAGTTTATACGTAAGCGAGAGTTTAGTCGTTTCTGAATACGCTATTTTCATTAAATTTAAAACCAATTACCTTTTCTGTGAACATGTTCATATCTTATAACCTGCTTGGATTTAATCTTAATGCTTCGGCTAATATATCCCGAGCTATAGGGGCGGCCATAGTGCTGCCCCCTCCACCATGTTCGACTACTACTGAAACCACATACCTTGGCGATTTTAAGGGCGCGAAGGCAACGAACATAGCATGATCTCTCTCATGCCATGGCCTATCCTTATTTTTAAGTTTACCACTCTCACGTTCATCTAGGGATATTCTCTTAACTTGCACAGAACCGCTCTTACCACCAAACTGAAACTTCATANTCTGATCAACAACTNTTCGCGCNGTTCCTTGGGANCCATTTACNACTTTATCCATACCTTTCAGTACTGTGTGCAGATGTTGGGGGCTTAATTGAAGAGATTTCCTTTTTTGAATTTCTGCACGTTCGTTTTTCATCAGTCTAGGCAAAACAGGCCGCCCTCCATTTACCAAGCGGGACGTCATTACTGCCAATTGCAATGGTGTACAAAGAATAAAACCTTGTCCAATACTCGTAATCAGTGTTTCGCCTGCATGCCAGGCCTGACCAAATGTTTTCCTCTTCCAAGAAGGTGTAGGTATAAGACCACGGTTTTCCCCAGGCAAGCCAAAATTAAAAGCTTCTCCAAAGCCAAATCGCGCAGCCATCTCTCCTATACGTTTAATACCAACACGTTTTGCTAATTCATAAAGATAGACATCACAGCTTTGTTCGATGGCATCTATCATATTTAACCAACCGTGGCCGTCCTTCTTCCAGCAATGAAAGCGACTATCACCAAATTCAATCATTCCCGAGCATTTTACTTTTGTTTCTTGATGAGCAACACCTGCTTCTAATGCTGCAAGACACACAATCATTTTAAAAGTAGACCCAGGTGAATATTGCCCAGAAACTGCCTTATTTGTCATTGGTGAGCGTGGATTAGAAAGTAGGTTCTCCCAATCAGCCGCATTCAGNCCGCTNGAGAATGAGTTTGGGTCAAAACCAGGAGTGGATGCTAGTGCCAAAACATCTCCATTAAATGCATCCATAACAACCGCAGCACCACTTTCAGGTGCCTGGACATTACCTTTGTAATCGAAGTTAACATAACCATTCACCGGATCTGTTCCCGGTGGTAAATTCCGCCCCTCGCTCAACGCTCGCTGGATACGAGGATCGTCGACAGGAATATACACTGAATTACCTTGAGCTAACCTCTTCGTTGAAAAACTCTGCAGACTGACATCAATCGTCAGTTCTACATCATGGCCCATTTGGATCTCTTCCCCAGGAAGTTTTCGTATGATCCTACCGAGCGCATTTACCTCTACTTGCCTTTGCGCTCCTCTTCCGCGCATTTTTAAGTCAAACGACTTCTCTATACCACTCTTACCAATTTTAAAACCCGGTGTTTCAAGCACTGGATCACCCGTTTTCTCCGATTGTGAAATAGTCGCCACATAACCAGTAAGATGGACCGCTAAATCTCTAAAAGGATAATAACGTGTTTGACCAATATCTATTCTTATACCNGGCAAATAGGGTGTNTGAATTGCTANCTTCGCTACTTCTTTACGCGANAAATTTTCAGATACTAGCACCGGAACAAAACTACGTCTTTTCTTTGTTTCAGTTAATATTCTCTCAACTGATTCTGGACTGATTTTGATGATCTCCTGCAGCACTCTTAGGGTTTCAGCTACGTCTTTTGTCTGCTCTGATACTATTTCAAGCCTAAAATTATCTTTATTAGTGGCAAGTGGAATGCCATTGCGATCAAGAATTCGCCCTCTTATTGGAGGTAAAAGCTCGAAATTAAATTGGTTATTTTCTGCTAAGGTACGATACTTTTCTGCCTCTTNAANTTGCAAAAAATACAACCNCCCTGCAAGCGCAGCAAAAAGGGANAACTTTATACCNCCTAAAATAGCTGTTCTTCTATTTATAAGTTTCTGAAATTTCTGACGTTCATGTTGCTTCATTTTGGATGCCTGGGTTACACCGCCACTGCTCTTTGGATATGAGACAACAACCAATCCAATATAGGAAAGCTTATCACTGTCATNAAATACTGTNTGGCAAATGGNCCAATGTCNGCATATTGCANAGAAANNAAAGANGTTATTGCCCAAGCGATNACAAACGNAANTCCAGAAATCAAACTAAAGACACCCCAGATCAANTNAAAAGGTTTCAATAACACGTTTTTTTTCTGCCAAGATGAAATACCAAAAACTGTAAGAAATAATATCGGAGTGAACCCTAAACTTGCACCAATAAGTATATCGGAAATAATGCCTAAAATAATTAGTGTCACAACATAGAAATGACCTTGACGATGAAGTGACCAATAGAAAACAGCTGATAAACAAAGAAATGGTGAGATTACTGAGTTCCCAAAAACACTTTGAGGTTGCACGCTTAAGATTGTTAGAAACAAGATCGAAATCTCAGGAACAATCTTTTTAAAACCCTCTGAAAGCCTTTGGNAAAAGACTACACGCATTGAGTTAGTCTGATGNATTATTTAANTNTTGAGATANATCATCAGCAAAACGATAATCTAAAATCCTGATNTAATCTAGTCGGTCCCAATCCACTAATGAGCTGACTAGCACACTTGTGCCATCTATCTCTGCTATATGTCCTATCGGAATATCTGGTGGTAGAAGCCCCCCATGCCCAGATGTCACTATTCTATCTCCAACCGCTAAAAGCGAGTCATTCGGGATAAATTTCAATTTAAGAAACCTACTNTTGTCACCCTTGATGATAGCCGGGTCACGCGTGTTTTCCGTTACGACTGGTATTTGCGAGTTAATATCTGTAATCTGGAGCACCCGTGCGAAGCTACTTGTCACCTCTACAATGACACCTACGAGCCCATATTCGGATATAACTGCCTGCCCTAAACGAGCACCATTATCTTNGCCAATATTAATCAGCATGCTTTTTAAGAAAGGTCCTCCCGAGTGAGTGACCACACGCCCAGTAATAATTTTTGTATCAGGAAAATCTACAAAATTCGTTTGCTCTTTCAACCTTCTATTTTGGATCATAAGACCTTGGGTCACAATAAGTTCTTCTTGCAAGTCCCTCACTTGAGCCTCCAGTACCTTCACTACCTCACGAGCCTGGTTCAAGTTTTTAAAGTCATCAACGAAGTTAGAGATTGATTNGATNGGATGGGAAATGGTTTGCGTTATTGGCAGGACAGCATCTGTAAGGTTTATTCGAATTTCCTTAACATGATCTACTCCTCCACGATCCATTATCACAAAAAGGATACAGGCCGCTATACCAACGGCAAAGAAAGTCTTCTGCCACCAGGCCTTTAGCGGCTTGACAAGACTTGAAAATAAAACTGGTTTTCTAGCCATTGAATAACCTCTATCGCCCACCTCATGAGTTAGCTTAATAAGCACCAATCAAAACGTTCCTAAGCACTTTCATTTCTTCAAGACATCTTCCGGTCCCNAGTGCAACGCATGATAATGGTTCATCTGCAATGGATACGGGGAGTCCGGTCGACTCTCTCAAGACCATATCCATATTTTCTAAAAGTGCACCTCCACCCGTTAGTACGATACCCTTATCAACAATATCCGCGGCCAGCTCAGGCGGCGTTTGCTCTAGTGCCACCTTTACTGCTTCTACTATCTGACTAACTGGTTCTGCCAAACTCTCNGCTATTTGATTCTGATCAATAACGATTTCCTTGGGAACACCGTCCCTAAGATCTCTGCCNTTTATNTCGAAAGTGCTTGGCTCAGCTTTATTTACTGGACAAGCAGAGCCTACCTCTTTTTTTATCCTTTCGGCACTACTCTCCCCAACGAGTAAGTTATGATTACGCCGTATATAAGCTATTATTGCGTCGTCCATTTGGTCACCACCAACTCTTACTGACCTTGAGTAAACTATACCTCCCAGCGAGAGAACCGCTACTTCCGTAGTACCACCACCTATATCTACCACCATTGAACCAGTTGGTTCAGTCACCGGTAAATTTGCACCTATTGCCGCAGCCATTGGTTCTTCTATAAGAAAAACTCTTCGCGCACCGGCACTTTCGGCCGACTCTTGTATGGCTCTCCTCTCGACAGCGGTAGAACCCGAAGGAACACAAATGATGACTTGCGGATTNGCAAATGTTCTTCGATTATGAACTGTACGGATAAAGTGTTTTATCATCTCCTCTGCCACTTCGAAATCGGCAATCACGCCATCTCTCAGAGGTCTTAT